>Ga0137365_10001708_pt1 | contig 17228 bp, 17 predicted proteins | sample SagtaG_9_FD_104799 | JGI IMG/M metagenome (GOLD analysis project Ga0137365, IMG submission 104799) | Vadose zone soil microbial communities from Sagehorn Ranch, Mendocino, California, USA - Sage1_L_40_16 metaG | ecosystem: Environmental > Terrestrial > Soil > Vadose zone | place: USA...
CAATTCCATGATGGATGGCTCCAGCTTGACGACGCGCGGCTTGGAGGTAATGAACGTCCAGGTAGACTGTTCGTTTCCTTCAAACCCCACACCTGAACCCGTTTTCAAATCTTGATTTAAGCTGACAGTGTATTCTGTTCCCCCCACCATTGCGGGCTCAGGATAAAAGATATACGTACTTGTATTGATCCATTCCCCATGACCTCTTACAGAAGGCTGAATGTTGAAAGCAGAGGGTTGAGTAGAGGAGTCTTGACCTAAAGCAACCACCGGCTGATTAAACGATACAGCAATTGCCGCGTCAACATTGACATCCTCTGCGTCGGGCTTCGGCAAAAAATTTGTCGCGCGCAAATAATCTGCAACAGGAAATGAAAGTTCAATGGGTGCAGTGACTCCAAATCCATTCGCAGACTGAAGAGAACTCGCGATCGAAAAATTCAGTGTGGTATTGGGCTGATAAGACTGGGTAGGAGTGAATATGAGTGTCGCGTCATCATTCCAGGTAAATGTCCCTGCAGGTAAGCCAGTCAATGCAGATTCCGCTGAGGATTTATTCACTGCTTGATTGAAATAAAATGTGATAGGAGATTGGTGACCAATCACACTTCCAAGCGGAGGATCAGTTTCAACCAGCGTGGGAGGCAATGACTGCTGAAACGATGTGGGCGTTGGAATGGCAGGCGTAGGCGTGCTAAGGATTGGTATCGGTATGCCGGTGCAGGAGGTGAGGATCAATGCAATAAGCAGGAAAGTATTCAGGGTAAGAGCGACGCGGCATTTCGTCATAGTTCCTCAATGAAATTAGCTTTATAAATTCATTATACACTTGTTGCTTATGTCACGTCCGCCCTGGCGAAGAATATCCTTGCAAAAGAAGAGATTGCTTCGTCGCGTTGGTCTCGACATCTGCACTCCCTGACACTGTCCTGGCGGGCAGTGTCAGGGAGTGCATGCGGTGCAAGTGTATGAGCCGACGAATACGGCTCTACTCGACCAGCGGCCCCTCGCAATGACAAATTATCGTGAATCAAAAAGGCACGGACAAGTCCGTGCCCATTTTCATTACTAGCCTGGATTAATTGCGTCAACCGCCTGCTTGATCTCATCATAAGAAGCGATCTTGCCCGGCTGACCAACCTGTTTCCCGTTTACAAACACAGTTGGCGTGCCATTCACTCCCATCTGCAGACCCTTGTCGAAATCAGCCTGGATATCCGCTTCATATTTATTTGCGCTGAAGCATTTGTCGAAGGCGTCCATATCCAGTCCAATGCTCTTAGCCATTAACTGCAAACGTTGGTCACTCAAATTGCCTTTGTTTTCACCATTCCAGTTGGCATAGAGCGTGCTATGCATTTCCCAGAATTTGCCCTGTTCATTCGCGCACATCGCCGCGTTAGAAGCCTGATCTGACTCTCCTCCACCCTTTGCCCCACTTCCATCAATAAATGGGTAGTTGTGAAACACATAGCGTGCTTTTCCGGGAGTAACCAGATTTTCTATGACAAGAGGCTCAATGCTTTCGGTAAAGGATTGACAAGCCGGGCATTGAAAGTCCTCGAACACTTCGATGGTCGCAGGCGCATTGGCATCACCTAAACTCAAGCCATTAGGGTTAGGCAGGGCAACTGGTGTGACAGTAATAATTTCGCCGGGTGATTTGATTTGTGGCCAGATGACTGCGAACACTACAAGCGCAGCGCCAAGCACAATCAATCCAATGACAATCAATCGCTGACGCTGCTGTTGACGTTGCATCTTCTCACGGCGTTCCTGACGTTTGCTTATCTTTTCTGGGCTCATAAAATTTTCCTATGGTTGAATTCAAAAAGGACACGATACCCCGTATCCTTTCTCATTTGGCTCGGCCGTTTTTAACGGGAAATCCTTCTAAACACAAAGTACACAAAGGTCACGAAGGAAAAAACCTTTAAAATCGCACCCTTTCCCTCTTTGTGTACTCCCTGGCCCTGCCCGCCAGGGCAAGTGTGGTGTCCTTCGTGTTTGAGCTTTTTCCTGTCAAGTACGGAAGAGTCCTCATTTTAATCTGTCCCAATTTCGTTCAGGGCCGCTTCAAGTTCCTGTTGGAATTTGCTGAAGGGCTGTGCGCCCTCGATCAAACGTGTTTTTGTCTCACCGTTGACGGTATATGTGATCAGAAAACCGGGCGTCCCAGTAATCTTAGCTGCCTGCCCATCTTCAAAATCCTTTTGAACACGGTCTCGATATTTGCCACTGTTGTAGCAGCTATTGAATTGATCCATATTCAAACCAGCCTTTTCGGCGATCGCTTTTAAGCGTTTGTCCGTGAATGAACCTGCATCTTCGCCAAGGACATTCCCAAAGAGATAAGCATGCATTTCCCAGAATTTATTCTGATCGCCTGCACAATAAGCTGCCAGCGCGGCATCCTGCGATTCAGTGGTTGCAGGTACACCTTTAGCTTGTGCAATATTGTCACTGACAAAGTTACCCATCGACCGGTAAATATATTGAGCCTTGCCAGGTTCAACATAGTATTGTCTCAGCAATGGCTCGGTTTCCTTATGAAATTGTTCGCAGAACGGACACTGAAAATCGGCAAACTCCTCGATCTTGATGGGAGCATTCGGATCGCCCATCGAATTGTCTTTCGCATTCGGATGGATTCCTGGGTCAACGGCAACTACTCCAGTAACTGGTTTAAGCTGGGGCCAGACCACTGCAAAAACCACCAATGCCGCGCCAAGTATGATGAGGCCAATTGTGATTAGGCGACCACGCCTCTCCTGCTGAATAATTTTCTCACGGCGTTCCTGACGTTTGCTCTTCCTCTCTCGACTCATAAAAACTCCTTAATGTAGATGATTACGAAGCCACCGCATGTTGTATAAATTACTAAACTTGTAAAGCGAATTACAAGAAAAGATCATAACTTCTGTTTAGCTACGCATGCTGGACATGTGTGCGGTGCTTCGTAGATTTTCCCATGTGCAAAATCTTTTGTCTAGGATAAGGTGAGCAGGTTCTTAAAAATATCCCACTTTTCAAATCCTTATATTTTGTGCGTCGCACCCTCACGTTATCTCAAATGCTTATCCAACCATTCAATCATGAATTTGAAGACTTCAGCTTTTTCAGGTTCATTGTGAACTTCATGATATAAACCTTCCCATAACTTTAAAGTCACATCGCCGCCTGCTGCACTGACTAGTTTCGCAAAATCTTCACTCCCACTCGGATAAGTCAACTTGTCTTCTCGGCCATGCATAATCAGCAATGGCACCGGGAATTCTTTGGCACGTGCAAAGCAAAGATCAATTGCATTCAACGCGGCTTTCCCAAACCCCAAGCTGGTGCTGTAATGCACGAGCGGATCATTGATATAAGCTTGCACCACATCCGGGTCGCGTGAAATCGTAACGGGATCCAGTCCACTTGGTACAGTCATCGTTGATAGTAATGATCCAAGCAGCCTGACCATCGCAACTTTTGTTTTTTGTTTCTGTAGGGAGGAACGCAATGCGGCCCCCGTGACCATCACGCCTTTTAATCCTGCGCCATACTGAATGGCATACGCGAGCGATAATAATCCACCGAGGCTATGACCGTATAAAAAGCGTGGAATATCATGATAACGCTGATCCATCAAACGAAGGAATTGGCGAATATCCTGCATATACGCGTCAAGCGAGGAGGCGTGTCCGCGCGGGCCGCCTGATTTACCATGACCGCGCAGGTCGAAGCCAGCTAACGCGTAGCCTGCATCGGTCATTACTTTGCCAACATGAGCATAACGGGTAGTATGCTCGCCTAATCCATGCACGAGTGCAATAAATGCTTTGGGACTATTATCAGGTTCCCAGCCTTGGATGAAGAATGTTGTCCCATCCCTATCTTCCCACTTGGATTCAAAGGTTTTCATGTTACCCTCCCAGCCGTGATCTTAAATTCACATGTGTCCTGTCCTGTGGCTTTGCAGGAAATTTCTTCCACATCGAATCTCTGCCTTGTTGCCCAGAAAAGACTCTCGCGGATCAAGCCTTGGGTCACGAAACAGATTGGGTGTGAATCGCGTTGACCTTGAGCAGTGGGAGAAACATGGTCAACGAGAAGCAAGTCAAGATCCAGAGTATGAATCGTGATATCGCCTGATTGAGTCCCAATCAAGCGCGCCAGTAATTCCAGGGTAGATTTGCGACGGGTCGTGAGAGGTAGTCGCTTGATTAAAGCTGCTTGTGTTTTGCCTCCGAGCGCGGCGTCCTCCAAAAGGAGATTCCACAGCCGCTGACCCACACGCAAAAGGACACCGCGCGCACCACGTCCATAATAGGTGCGCAGCGCGGCTTGCAATGACGCGTAGGTTTTCGCTGATTCGGTTGAGTCCATTTTCAGGAACATTTGAGGCTTTGTCCATTCGGAAGACAACTTTGAAAGAGCAAGCATGGCATGGAATTGATCTGCTCCTAGTTCGATGGCGGCGCTTTCAACAAAGCGGCGAAGAATACGGCTGGAAAATTTTGTCTCACTCACGCGCGAGCGTCTCCTACTTCGAATCTGCAATAGGGATCACCTTTTGCAAGGCAATGCGTTTCGATGACCTCGTGTTCTTTGCCCGTTGCCCATTGTACAGCTTCACTAACAGAGCCAACGTACAGATAACAAATCGGCGTTTCAGAATGTCGGCTATGGCAGATCGCGCAAGTGGATTCGACATATGCGAGCCTATCACCACTTTCATCTACCCAAGCCTGCACTTGAGGATTGCTCTTTTTCAATGCATCCGCCATCCCATTTAAAATAAATTTGATGCGCTGCTTTTCAGGCAACAACTTCAATGCAACGCCTGCAACGCCAAGCAAGGTAGCTTGCTCCTTCACTCCATATTGGAATGAAGCCTTGCCAATGCGTCGTAGCATTCCTTTTCCCGCGCGCCCATAAAAATCTTCAATAGCTTGATTCAATCGAGCATATTGCGAAGCCTGAATGGATGGCTCTAGATTGTTTGGTGGAAAGTTACCAATAAATCTTTCCAGCCCACTTGTTCGCAAGACGGCATTCAGGCCATTCTCTCCCATCACTTCCTGAGCAGAGGTCAATGCCTGCCGCACAAGCGAATTAATGATGATTGCATCTTCTCTGGTGGTCATCTTGCCTCCTCACGTATTAGCGATTGGTGAATTCATCTTTGTCTGGGCCTTGCTTGGTGCGAGCCTTGCGAAGGTTTTCATCATCGAGACGTCTATGCTAGTCAAACCTTCGCAAGGCTTCTCTTCATTTCAAGAATAAGCAGATATATCAAATGTATACACGGGATATTGCTCGCCTGTCCGCACGAACCCCATGCGCTGATACAGACTCAATGAAACCTGATTATCGCTTTGTGTATTTACTGAAAGCCTTGAAATGCCAGCATATCTGAGATAGGCAAACAGATCGCTCAATAAGGCTCTCCCTGCGCCTTTGCCCTGCACAGTCGGATGAACAGCTAGCCGCGCAAGATGTGCGCGTTGTCCACCGCCCGTGCTTAGTTGATAACCAATAATTCCGCGCTCATTCTCTGCAACGGTCGCGTATAGAGCTTGAGCAAATGCCCGTTGAAGTGTCTCCAATGGGTTTTGCCACAATGGATCGAAGGATGCGGCGTCCGTCTTTTCGACTTCGGGAAGATCAGCTTCTATCATTTTGCGGATATGGATTCCACTCGCTTCATGCGAAGCCGACAGCTGGCTGGCGAAGCCGCGCCATTCGAGCATCACAATCTGCTGACTGTTCTCAAACCCACTCGCTGCCAATAGTTCTTGAAACCAGGGCTGAATTGCAATCGCGGCGACTTTCGCACCGCCCGCCTGCGCGATTTCCTGCTTTGCAGTGGACCAGAGCATGTTCCACGCACTCTCCGCAGACCAGCGTCCCATATAAACAAAGAGCCGCACCCAAGCAATTCCATCTCTTTCTGTAGGGCAAGCTAGTGCAGCCATAATCTGTCCACCTTCATCCAGCGCCCAGTAAAACGGAGCGCCCAGCCATTCCAATGGCGAGCGCCAATCAAGGTGCCTGTGTAGGCGAGTCTCAAAAAAGATCAGATTCGATAATTGTTGATGATCATTAAGATCTGCTGGGCGAACAAGGGTATTGATCACTATTCACCACATGAGATGCTATTGCTAGGAGTCAGTATGCACTCGGCGGCATCCCCGCCGCTGAGAATGGTGGCTAGGGCTATCTTATCATCGAATCAACCCAATACGCATTAGGAACTTCATAATGCGTTGGGTAAACGTGGGTTTTTCAACCAACCGCAAAGAATCGTACACGTCCATTTGCGAATCGGCGATCCGCCCGCGCTTGAGATTAATGTTTGCCGCCGCCTTGCGCACAATGGAATGCATGTCACCCTCACCAATCTGTTCAAAGAGTGAAGCAGCGCGGTCATATTCAGCCAACGCTTCCTTCCACTTTTTGAGTCCTTCAAGGGCGGCCGCGCGGTTACTCACCGCAATTCCCTGCCGTTTGATATCGCCAGCTTTTTGGAAAATCTCTTCTGTTCCATCCGTAGCTTGCAACGCTTCTTTTGCTTTTCCAGCTTGAAGCAGGGCGACGCTCTGATTATTCTTCATCTCTGCCGCGTTCACTTCATCCTGCACAAATATATAAGCTTGTGCAGCTTGCAAAAACAAATCTGCCGCAGCAAGATAATTTCCTTTTTCATATTCCTTTTTGCCGTTGTCAGCAAGGGTTAGGGAGTTGAGTTGATCCACACAAGTGCCTAATAGGTAATATCTAATAAATCTTCTGCTACAGAACGTAATTTATCCCTGGACATATTGCTCAGCTTCATCGCCAATTCCAAGTAGGGCCTATTGACCGGCATGGCAACGAACTCGCGTAGTTCCATCGGCATTTCAAGGAATTGTTTCACTGCTTCTTCACTAATCATCCATTGCCCAACGGGTCCGTGCCGATCAAAAAAAGATTCGATTCTTCCACCCAAAGTTCTGATCAACACCTCGAGCTCAGGCAATGGAATCGGATGTTCTCCTAGCTCATAGGCTTTGATGCGTGAACTAGCAATACCTGTGCCATGAGCAAGATTACGGATGGACACACTGGCTTTCATGCGCTCTTGCCGTAAGAGTGCACCAATTTTGCGCTGGCGTACAGCCAATAATTTCGGTAAATCGAGTTTCGTATGGCGTGAGGGACTCTCTGATTTTATATTTTTTCCCCAGAAATGATCCATGGGCAGGTCAAGATAGTAAACCAATGTTTCCAGTTCTGGGAGAGAAGGAGCTTTGAGTCCTTCTTCATAGGCACGAAACACACTTTTTCTTATATTCAGCGCCTCTGCACAGTCTTGCGCGCTTCTACGCGCCGTAAGGCGCGCATCCCGGATCAATACCCCCAGCTTCTTTGTGCGAATCGTAATCTGCGACTTCGTATCCATGAATCCTCTAGAATGCTTGATATGTAAGATAGAGTTCAACGACCTCCATCATTGGAATTTCAAAGTCAGGGCCCACGGGGATGCTCCGCACACCTGCCCTCCCACTCAGCTACGCTTCGGGGATGCTCACCTGCACTGCACCAAACGCAGTGCGGTGCAAGTGTCGCAATGGCGGGCGGTGCCAGGGAAGACTTTTTAACTCCGCATTACTTTGATTATAGCAGAGGCTGTAGGATACTATCGTCTTTGCCCCAAATTTATTCCACCTGGTGGCATGAAAATTTCAGCGCTAAGTTTGAAGCCTGCCGCCTCCAAGCGCGGGCTAAAGATCGGGCGGATTCCTGTCGGCTTTAACTCACCCAGGATCTTGCCCCCCTGACCAATCCCTGTTTGCTCAAACTTGAAGATATCAGTGAGGACGACGATATCCCCTTCCATACCGACGACCTCTGTGATGGCGGTCACTTTACGCGAACCATCCTTCAGACGCGTCTGCTGAATAATAAGGTCAACCGCCGACGAGATCTGTTGCCGCACAACTTTTAACGGGAGGTCCATGCCAGCCATCAACACCATGGTTTCCATACGTGAGATCGCGTCGCGGGGTGAATTAGCATGTAGAGTAGTGAGCGACCCATCATGACCTGTGTTCATCGCCTGCAACATATCCAACGTCTCGCCGCCACGACATTCGCCCACGATGATACGATCCGGGCGCATACGCAGCGAATTGCGCACCAAATCTCGAATAGATACGGTGCCTCTTCCATCGATGTTGGCAACCTTTGTTTCCATGCGCAAAACATGATCTTGTTGAAGTTGTAATTCGGCCGCATCTTCAATTGTGATGATCCGCTCCTCCTCAGCAATATAACTGGAAAGGACATTGAGGAGGGTGGTCTTGCCTGAGCCTGTGCCTCCTGAAATAACGATATTCAAATGAGCCAGGACACAGGCACGAGTGAACTCTGCCATTTGGGGTGTCAATGAACCATAATCAATCAACTGCTGAATGGACAGTTTATCCTTTTTGAATTTACGGATAGTGATGGAGGGCCCATCAATAGATACAGGCCGGATTACCGCATTCACGCGCGACCCATCCGGCAAACGCGCGTCGACGGTGGGGGTGTCTGCGTCTACGCGGCGACCGAGGGGAAGAATAATTCGATCAATGATCCGTAACACATGATCGTCGTCATCGAACGTGATGGCGCTTTTCGTCAACTTGCCGTTTTTTTCAATAAACACTTTTTTAGGGCCATTCACCATCACTTCACTGACATCCGGGTCATCCAGCAAAGGCTGAATAGGCCCATAGCCTGTGAGTTCATCAAGAATGTCATGAAAAATTTGTTGGCGAATATCCTCAGGCAGACTTACTTTAGTTTGAACGTAAATTTCCTGCAGGCGTTGTTTCATGAACTCAGCACGGTCACCGATCTGCAGTTGTTCTCCTTCCATCGAGCGGCCAATATTCTCAATAAGATACCGCTTGAATTTAAGGAGATCGGCTGAAGTGAGCCGTGTAAAGTTGGATGCAATTGGGGTAGCCATTAAGAAGTTCCCTCCTCACTTTTATCTTGTTCCGGGATGACCCATATGATGTGTGAGCGCCGCACGGCTAGGAATGGTGCCTGGAAAAGTGTCTGCCCATCAGGGCCTAACACACTGACATCTGTCAGCGCGAGGAAATTCTCGCTCGCATCTAGTTCATCTTTAATACGTTGATCTCTGCGGACATGAAGTTGTCCGCGAAGCAGGTGGGTGGTAGTTTGAATCGTAGCCGGGATCGTAACCTTAGATACGATTTCCGTAAAGATCTTGCCCTTTTCATCATATTCAAAAGTCATAGTGCCTCTTATCAATCCAAAATGTGTTTCGGGAAGAGTATTCAACTTTCATTTTGGGGTTACGCAATGAAAATAGCGACATGAATGAAAAATGTCATAATTCCAAGTAGGTAAAACCCGCCTCAAAGTGTAGCCGAAATAAGCTGGAAATTACCTTTCACTTTCCTTAGGCCGATTAGCCTGTATTTCCTCAGCAAGTTTGACAATGTCCTCAGCCCAATTCTTGAGAATCATGGATGCTGTATTAGTGGGATATTTTGTGGTAATCGGCTGGTTCAGATTGTTGGCTACCGTTAAATTGCTTCCCATAAACGGAATCGTTGTTTTGATCGTTAAACCAGTTGCCTCTTCTGCTTCAAGTTTCATTGATTCTTCTAGTCCAACCGTGCGGTTTAGGACGGCGTAGATATTTTTGTTTTTTATTCCATGCGTAGCCAAATAGCTCCATACAATTTTTGTCAACTCAATGGCACTCTGTTCGGTGGAAATGACCGGAATAACAAGATTCGCTTTTTGAATCAGAGGCAGGCTAATACGTGAGAGTGAACGTCCAATGTCCAAAATAATGAAATCATAGGCGGAGCAAAGAGTATTTACGATTTCACTGACACGATCTTCTTTAACTTTATTTGCCTGTTGTGGATCAGAGGATCCGGCCAGTAATTGGAACTGCCACAATTCCGGTGTTGGTAAATTTTTGTGAAAGTATTCAGCATTCGTCTCTTCAGAAGAGAGGTCTGCCACTGTAGTAAGATTAAGATTTCCCTTGTAACCAATTATTCGCCCAATCGAGCCGATTGGCAACACCATGTCAGCAACAACGACGCGTCCTTCAGGCTGTCCCCGCTGAATATTCATTGCGAGGTTGGCGCAAAGCGATGAAGTACCTGCTCCCCCTTTTGCGCTTAAGAAGACAATCAGCAGACCACGCTTCTCTTTATCTTTACTTGCAACATCGATTGGGTTCTCAACACCAAATATTCGATTAAGGCTCTCTTCCAATGCAAGCATTACTTGTGATGATTTGACCAAATATTCATTTACACCCGCCTTTAAACAAATTTCTCTACGAGCCGCACCAGGATCGGTTGAAAGTGCAATCAGTGGAGTCTTAGTAGTGCGGGGATCATTATGTAATTTCTGAATAAACTCTTGGTCCGTGATATCACGCAATGTGGGGTCAAACAGAATCAGGTCAGGCTGATCACGCCAAGCAAAAATTAGCCCCTCCTTGCCTGTTGGGGCTTCTAAAATCGTAAATTGTTTTTTCTGGAGGTGGTATGCAATAAAAATGCGGCTGGCTGGATTATCGTCAACGATTAAAATAGATTTACCAACCACAGCAGTCTCCTAGCATTTTCATTCTTCCAGGGGCGGCATCAGGTATCCCAAACCGGAACGAGTCACAATGTGTTTGGGAGTATGCGCGTCATCTTCCAACTTCTGGCGCAGGCGGGCAATGCTTACCCAGAGAATTTCTTTATCGCTGCGATATTCGGGACCCCAGACGCTGGTTAAAAGTTCTTCCGATGTCATGATCTTGCCAACATGATGGGCAAACTGTAACAATAGACGATACTCGGTCGCAGAAAGGGATACAGGCTGTTCACCGCGCCAGACTTCGGCGCGGGCAAAATCGATCTTCAAATTATCATGTGTGAAAAAACGGGACTGTCCCACTTCAGTGGGAGGTTGTGCGCGGCGCAAGACTGCGCGCACCCGGGCAAGCAACTCTGTCGCGGAAAATGGTTTTATCAGATAGTCATCCGCTCCCAAGTCAAGACCGCGGACACGATCCTGCTCATCACCTTTTGCCGTGAGAATAATAATAGGAGTGCTGGAAAATTCACGGATGCGCTGGGTGGCGCCAAAACCATCGAGTTTTGGCATCATCACATCCATAAGCACGAGGTCAATGGGCTGGTCTGAAAAAACGCTGACAGCTTGCATGCCATCCTGTGCGGTCACAACTTCATATCCTTCTGTCCGCAGGTTGGCTTCGAGCAAACGTAGATAACGAGGTTCATCATCAACGATCAAAATGCGTTTTGCCATAAGGCCTCCTCTTTGTGCTACCGAGATGAATTGATGGGCAGTTCAATAAAAAACGTTGTTCCCTGGCCGGGAGTGGATTCTGCCCAAATCTTACCACGATGTGCCTGGATTATTTGCTTGCAAATATAAAGACCCAAACCCGTACCCGTTACGGTTTTTTCACCACGTACTCGATAAAAACGTTCGAAAATAAGCGGAAGTGATTCTTTCGGGATACCAGGGCCATGGTCAATAAATGAAATCACTGCATCCTGATCCACCCGATTCAATAAAACCACAATTGGCGAGCCGGGTGCATATTTGATCGCATTAGTGAAAAGATTATCAAAGACCTGCGCGAGCCGTACACCATCACCATAAATGGAAGGTACAGTGTCAAACTGCATGCTTACGTCAAGATCCTTGTGGCGGGCGCGTAGTCGCAGGATCACATCTCGTAAAACGGCATCCAGCCTGATAGGTTGGAAGCGCAGCGGTAGAGTCTTGCTTTGCAAGCGCGCGGACTCAAGCACGTTCTCGATCAACAATGAAAGACGATCCGCTTCCTCATCAATAATGGTTAAAAATTCCTTTTGAGTTTCATCATCCCAGCTTGTATCTTCTCTCAAGAGGCTGGTGCTATAGCCTTTAATGAATCCCAATGGTGTGCGTAATTCATGAGAGATCGTACTGACAAAATCCTCCTGCAATTGCATCTGACGTTTAAGAACCTGTAGCTCCTCTCTCATTTCTGTCCATGTGACCCGTTCGAATAATATTGAAAGCAATTCTGCTGCAAACGATGCAATCGTAATATGGTCATTTTCGTAAATAGGCCCGCCAAATCTTACAAACACCACAGCGCCTCTGACTGACCCTCCAATCCGAAGCGGCAGACCAAGCAAATAAGCTTGATGCAAACGATCATCGGATGGAATGTCTGGCTTTGGGTCTTGCAAGAGAAGTTTACTTTTTTTAATGACCTGCCCTGCGAACTCATCTCCCCAGGCGGCGTCCGCTTCTGCATCCTTGGCGCGCCCCACTGCACGCGCGTAAGCGACTTCAAGCATTTTAGTTAATTCATCTTGAAGATAGACCGCCACATTGTCAAAGACAAACTCTTTACGTAGACTCACCATGAATTTCTCAATCGCGCTACGCGAGGTTCCCTCATAAGTGGCGATCTGTATCAATTCTTGCAGGTAGGAAAGTGTACGGCTGTCCATCAGCTTTGTTTTGATTCGACTGTAGCAAGCAAGGGGAATTTGAACGTCGAGCCGCGCCCTTCAACAGATTGCACTTCAAGCATCGAGCCATGCGCTTCGATGATCTGACGCACAAGCGAAAGTCCTAATCCTGTTCCACCATAGCGCCGTGTCGTGGAACTATCTAATTGATGAAACGGTTCGAAGATATCCTCCAAACGATTAGATGGAATACCAATCCCTGTATCTGTGACTGAGACAACGATAAGATTTTCTCCCTCTCGTTTGATACTCACCAGCACACGTCCATTCGAGGGCGTAAATTTGACTCCGTTATCAACGAGCTGATTCAACACCCAAGCAATTTTCTGCGAATCTGCTTGAGCGAGAGGCATATTCTCATCGATCATTGCGTGCAGATTCACACTACGCTCTTGCGCTTGATTCTCATGAGACTTGATTGCCAGATTCGCCAGACGGCCAATATCTACATTTTCCTGTTTGATGCTCAATTCACCATGTGAGGCAAGCGAGACCATGATGAGGTCTTCGATCAATGCTTCGAGTTTGCCTGTAGACTGCTGACTGATTTGTAACGCATGGCACTGTTCATCTGTAATCTTTCCCAGCGATTCTGTGATAAGCAATTCGAGATAACCCTTAATATGAGTAAGCGGAGTGCGCAGTTCATGGGAAATATTTGCAATGAAATTAGATTTGAGCTGGCTGAGTTCCGAAACGCGCTCAAGAGCTTTTTGCAGTTCTGCGGTGCGCTCTTCCACGCGGTGTTCAAGCGTTCGATTCGCGGCTTGCAAGGCGGAGCGCAACTGGATAATCTGTTCAGTAACCGCCTGGTCAAGCTCGGCGCGTTCTAATAGTTTAAGGTCGATGAGTGCCTGCCCAAGAAGAATCGGGGCACCTCTCGCTGTTGATTCCTGCTGATAATCGAGTGCCTTTTGCAAATTCTCAGCCGTAATGAGACCCTTGTGAATCAAGTATTCGCCCATACGTGGGACAAGCATCTCGGGCGTGAGGCGATATTGATCTGCCATGATTTTCTTAGCTCAGCCACCGTCAGAAGTATAGACCCATTCTCCTCCCACCATTGTAGCCGAGGACTGCATCGTAAGCAAATCATCTACATTGCAGGTGAAGGGATCCCTTTCCAGCACAATCAGATCAGCGAGGTAGTTCGGAGCAAGCCGGCCTAGGCGGTTTTCCATATTGGCAGCATAAGAGGGCCCGAGGGTGTATCCCTCCCAAGCTTGAGCCATGGTCAATTTTTGTTCGGGGTACCAACCATCGGCTGAGGGAGAACCGTCGGCGCGCCGGCGAGTGACCGCGGCATATAATCCCCAAAATGGATTGGGTGATTCGACCGGCGCGTCCGATCCGAGGGCAAGCCGCGCGCCGTGATCCAATTGAGTCTTCATAGCATACGCGAGCCGCGCACGCTCTCCCCAAAACGCGTCAGCCATTAACATGTCTGACGTGGCATGGATTGGTTGCATCGAAGCGATAATATTCATTTTGCCGAGGCGGGCCGCGTCATCCGGATGAAGCACCTGTACATGTTCGATGCGATGACGACGCGCGGGCAGATGATTTTCTTTTTCATAAGTACGTAATTGTTCATAGGCATTGAGCACTTCATGGTTGGCGCGGTCACCAATGGCATGGACGGTCATAGCGAGACCTACTTGTGCGGCCTTGCGGCCATGTTCGAAAAGTTCCTCGCCATCCATGTTCAGGATGCCACGATTACTTTCTTCTCCAATATAAGGCTGGAACATCGCAGCAGTGTGAGGGCCCAAAGCGCCGTCCATGAAAGCTTTGATTGAGCCGATGCGAAGCCAATCGTCGCCAAAGCCCGCACCTAGACCTAGCTCATACGCCTGATCGAGCAGCTCAACAGGCAGATTCTTCAGCACACGTAATTTTAGCTTGCCCTGCGCGTGGAGTCGCTGGAGTGCCATAAACGAATCACGACGGTCAAAATCATGAACTCCCGTGAGTCCCATTTCCCATAAAGTGGATTGAGTCTTTTCAATGGCATCCGCAATTTCATTGATGCTGGGTTCTGGAACGAGGCTTCCAACCAGTTCCATCGCGCTTTCAAGTAAGATGCCTGTGGCATTCCCTTTTTCGTCGCGTTGAATCTGCCCATTTTGGGGATTGGGTGTTTGTGATGTTACGTTCGCAAGTTTTAGCGCAGCCGTGTTCGCCCAAGAGGCATGCAAAGATTTCGCAGTGAGATACACAGGATTGTTCGGCGAGATGGCATCCAGTTCAGAAGCTGCAGGCCACCCCCTCACCCCTGGCCCCTCTCCCTTCGAGAGAGGAGAACTCCAAACATTTTGATTCCAGCCATGACCCAAAATCCATTCGCCAGGTTTTGCTTGCTTCACACGCTCTTCCACGCGCTGCAGACATTCCTCTTTTGTATTTGTTTCGCAATTGATCTTTTGCAGACTGAGTGCATAATGTTTCAAATGCAAATGAGCATCAGTAAGACCCGGCAGGATGACGCGCCCCTCCATATTTTGCTTCTCTGCATTTGGATATTGGGGTAAGAGGTTATTTGCTTCTCCTACTGCAACGATTCGCTCGCGATCAATAAGGATCGCTGATTCCGTTGGATGCGCCGGATCCTGGGTGTAGATGTAAGCGTTATAAAGAAGTTTCATGTTCAATTCCATATAGGGACATAGTACGCTTCGATTGAGTAGCACTCAGCGCGAGGCCCTAATAGTTATGTCAATTTTTCCAGCAAGGAATCCAATTCTTCATCCGAGTAGTAATAGATAGTGACTGTGCCACCTTTTTTGCCATGCTTAAGTGAAACCTTTGTCCCCAGGCTTGAACGCAGGCGACGTTCGACATCGGTCACATCTGCGCTTGAGCTTGCTCTTTTTTTGGAAACAGGTTTCTGCCCTAAATATTTTTTAGCCAACATTTCTGTTGTACGTACACTTAGATCAAGCATGATAATTTTGTTCAATAACTCTTCTTGCGCCTTTGCAGATAATTTCAACATGGAACGCGCATGGCCCTCAGTAATTTGTCCATTCACTAAGGCTTGTTTCACTGCTGCTGCGGCTTCAAGCAAACGAATCGTATTCGTCACGGTGGAACGATTTTTCCCAACACGCGTTGCGATCTCCTCATGCGAAAGTTTAAACTCTTTTTCCAAATGCTGATACGCTTCGGCTTCCTCAATCGCATTCAAGTCCGCGCGCTGAACATTTTCAATCAATGCCAGTTCAAGCAATTGCTGATCCGTGGCATGACGGATCACAACAGGGACGGTTTTCAATCCCGCGTTACGCGCGGCTTGCAGACGACGTTCGCCCGCGATGAGCGTATAAATCCCGTTTTTCCCTGGTGAAACGATCAGCGGCTGGATCACTCCATGTTCACGGATGGACGCGGCAAGGTTATCCAATTCCTCAAGGTCAAATTTTTCGCGTGGCTGACGCGGGTTACGCTGGATCAAGTCAATGGGAATTTGTGTGAGGCCGCCCTCTCCACCGGAGCCGGATGTTTTCTGACCGGTTGGGATGAGAGCGTCGAGTCCTTTGCCGAGACCGGAACGTGGGGGCATAAATGATCTCCTTACATGGTTAGAGGGACATCATAACGCAATGCCCCTGCACAATTATTTTACAAGAACCTCATCACCTTTCAATAACTCTTTTGCAAGCGCTTCGTACGCACGCGCACCCAGAGAGGAGGGGGAATACGCAGAAATGGGAAGTCCATAAGAAGGTGCTTCGGCAAGACGGATACTCCGTGGCACAATACTCTGAAAGACTTGTCCTGGAAAGTGATTCTTCACCTCTCTCACTACATCCGTTGAGAGATTCGTACGCGGGTCGAACATAGTCAGTATCACGCCGCGCACGCGCAGGCCTGGAAAGAGCGCTGACTGAACTCGTTCGATCGTTTGGGTGAGTTGTCCGAGCCCCTCCAACGCGAGATATTCACATTGAACAGGAACCAGCACACCATCTCGTGCGGCCACAAGGCCATTGACAGTTAAAATTCCAAGCGAAGGAGGGCAATCGATCAGGATGTAATCATATTTTCCATCGAGAGATTCGAGCGTGCTCCTAAGGCGAAATTCGCGCCCTAGTTCCCCAACCAGTTCGATCTCTGCACCAGCCAGTGCGGGAGAGGATGGCAGAAGCCAAAGTTGAAGCCGTTCATTATAAAGAATGGACGAAGTAGGGACATCACCATTGAGCAGAGCTTCATATGTGCTTCCCTGCACAGCGCGCTTATCCACACCGAGACTGGCGGTCGCGTTCGCCTGTGGGTCGAGATCAACGACCAGCACGTGCTGACCCATTTGCGCAAGATACGCACCGAGGTTGACGGCGGTTGTTGTTTTGCCTACACCGCCTTTTTGATTGACAAGAGTATAGATGCGAGTCATGTGATTTAAGATTTATGATTATACGGAGTCTAACGACGTTGCGGAGCATCCCTGTGGAACCTGGCGTTGCAGCAAAGTCAGGAGACTTTGCACTCCATGGCAGATTAGTGTAAAACTTCCAGCATACATTCCTCAATTTCGCGCGAAGTAGGAATTCCATCTAACCCTATACGCGTGACAGAACGCGAGGCGAGGAGGGTTGCAAAGCGTGCCGCTTCCCATGGATCACGCGTGGTGAATAGACGAACGAAAAATGCTGCGGCGAACAC
>Ga0137365_10001720_pt1 | contig 17186 bp, 13 predicted proteins | sample SagtaG_9_FD_104799 | JGI IMG/M metagenome (GOLD analysis project Ga0137365, IMG submission 104799) | Vadose zone soil microbial communities from Sagehorn Ranch, Mendocino, California, USA - Sage1_L_40_16 metaG | ecosystem: Environmental > Terrestrial > Soil > Vadose zone | place: USA...
AAGAAGCCACACCCAACTCCTCTGCTTATTGAGAAAGAGAGCATTCAAGCTGCTTCCCGATGCTTTTGTGAGAAGGATGATCGGGAGAACCAGGCTCAGCGTGCCGAACACCTGAGCGAGAACAGTCCCCAGAACGGTGGAAGCGAGTGGATTATTCACGCTGGGAGTCTCGTGCAGAATGTCATAAATGAACCACTGTTGAAGCGGACTGATCGAAACATCCCCCGCAAAACCTGCGACCGTGAAGACAAAAAAGGCGAAGGGAATCTCCCAGTATCTCTGAAGGCTTCGGCTCCTCCTTGTGAGGATGGCGACCGTGAGGAGCAGAGCAGCGAGACCGAACAGAAAGGCATCCTCAAAGATGCCTGGAGGGATCAACGAGACGCTTGCTCGATAGGCAAAGCCCGCAGCTAAACAGAACACGACGAGGACGGAACGCGAGATGAGGCTTGTAGATTCCTTGGTGACAATCCCATTGTTAGTCATCAGACCTCTCCTTTTGTATCGCCGCCATCTCGGCGGCCCGAACAAGCCAGCCGAGGTACTGGCAAGGCATCTGGCAACACAAGCGCAAGGGGCGAGCACGGCCACGATTCGCCCTCATTGTTCACGGACGGCTCGCGTCGGCTGTCTTTCCACTGCTCCGTTCCCTCTTTTCACTCACTCACTCCTGTGTGTTGAGACAGGTGTTTTGTGTCGCAGCAAACGAACGATTTTGACACAGCTCAACCTTACCTGATCGACACCTGATTCGAGATTCTCGATCAATTGAATCCAATGATGAGATTCTCGCGGGCTGTCTCAACCACTTCTTTCGTTACCACGGCAAGCTCGTTCGCTTTTAAAATATGCTCCACCTGCATCATGAGCCGCTCAATCAAGCGAATATTCCCTCTGGTGATGCGAAGAATCGCGGCAACAGCTTCCTGATCGGTAAAATCGTCTGAGTGGGCGCACACACGATGACTCCAACGTTGATCGAGAAAAAAGCGCGTCTCCACCTCAGACAACGGCTCCATCTCATGAGCGAAACCGATCCGCGAGTAGAGTTGCGGTGCTCGCGCCAGGCGCTTCTCCAGTCCGGGCATGCCGAGCAAAATCAAGCCAAACCTCCCTCTATCGTCAATATCGCGTATTTGCTCTAAACCTGCGTCTTTGAGGCGGTTGGCTTCATCGACAATCAAGAGCTCGATAAGATGCGAAAAGCGACGCGTGATCAAAAAGTCTTCTTTGCCCTGGTGGCGCTGATTGGCCGCCTCAACCAGATAAGAAAAGGCAGCGAATAAGGTCATCACCTCGCGTTCGATGCGCCCTGGAGAAGCAGAAACCGGGGGCGTATAGAACACCGTTCGACAATCCAGGAGAGGAGCTTCCAATGGGGCAGAAGCGAAGGTAAAAGCGCTCAATCTTGCCACGACCGCGAGGAATACCAACCTGTGAGAAGATGAGCTCGATCGGCAAATCAGCAGCCACCTGTTCCATATGCTTGGAGGTGAAATCTGAGCCGTGGTCGGTGTAGAAGACCGTCGGAAGACCATACGCATGCCAGCGAGGGTCTTCTTTGCGCCAGATCGCTTGACGAAGAGCGAGTGCGGTGGTCAGCGCGGTTGATTCTTGAAAGCTGAGCCGATAGCCGACGATCATTCGGCTGTAGTCATCTTCAATCGCGGTGAGCCAGGGCTTGGCGGGAGTGCCTGTTTCATCAAGCAACAAGATATCCAGGGGGGTATGATCCGCTTGCCACATAGCGTTGGAATGGGTAGATTCTCGCCGATAGAGGAGGTCAAATTCTTCTCGGTACGCAGCTGCTCCCTGGTGTGCAAAGGTCACCAGGGCCGGATCAAGACCTTTGATGATGTGGCGAACGCGATCATAACTGGGAGGTTTCCACCCTTGTTCCTGGGCGATAGCGGTGACCTGACGATGAATGGCGGCCATCGATCGTGGAGGTTTTTGTAAGGCCAGCCCCTCAATCAACTGGATCGCGGTCTCTGGCAGCTTGCGAGACTTTCCTTTATCTGAGCGTGCGACGTTATTTGCCAGCCCTGCCAGGCCCTTCTCTCGATAGCGTTTGATCCAGAGCTGTACCGTACTGGGTGCAATTTGAGAGGTACGCGCCACCTGCGCCCGAGAGACCCCTTCTTCGAGAGCAGGGCGGATGATGGTAAAACGTTCCAAGGCTTGCGTTCTTTGAGCCTCAGTAAGCGCCGTGAGTGGTAAAAACGGTTCTGCCATGACACGTTCCTTCTCGTACGAAGGGAGCCAACAACACCATCTACCTTTAGTATATCTGATCATCAGAGTAATTGCAAAGAAATCAACAGCTTAATTCCAAAATTTACAGCATGAGACCCCGTTACGTCTGGGCTGAAATAGCTGTCAGATTATACTTTTTCACAGAATAAGTATTTATGTTATAGGCTTGACAAAAACGCAAGTGATGGTTATCCTTTATGAGATGGACAATACAATGCAGTAACGTTTTTTCAATTTTCCTTCCTTGCGACTTCACCGGTAGGACTCCGCTATTTTGACAGATTGTAGTGTACATAAGTAGGCAGTAGTTTATCCCGAACCTGCGCTTCAGAGCAGCATTGTCACAACTGGCTCACGCAGGTGATCTATCTAATGGAAAGCCAGCCATAGTTCTTTCATGCGAGATGGAGTGTGGGAGGGGCAGCGATTCGTCTGCCACACTCCATGTGATCCGCGATGTGAGGCGTTTCATTTTGATCTCAAAAGGAGAAATTCATACTATGAGCACGAGCACAATCACCACAAAAGATGGAACCACGATCTATTACAAGGACTGGGGCACGGGGCAGCCCGTCGTCTTCAGCCATGGTTGGCCGCTCAATGCCGACGCTTGGGATGACCAGTTACTCTTCGTGGCCTCCAATGGCTATCGTGCCATCGCCCATGACCGTCGCGGCCACGGGCGATCCAGCCAGCCCTGGGACGGCAACGACATGGATACCTACGCCGACGATCTCGCGGAACTCATCGAAACGCTCGATCTGAAAGACGCGGTCCTGGTCGGCCATTCCACCGGCGGCGGGGAGGTGGCCCGCTACATCGGACCCCATGGCACCTCACGCCTCGCCAAGGCCGTGCTGGTGGGCGCGGTGCCGCCGCTGATGCTCAAGACAGAGTCCAATCCAGGCGGTCTGCCCATCGAAGCATTCGACCAAATCCGCACCGGCGTCACCGCGGACCGCTCGCAGTTCTACAAGGATCTCAGCGTACCCTTCTTCGGCGCCAACCGGCCGGGCTCCAAGGTCTCCCAAGGCATTCTGGACGCGTTCTGGCTGTGGTCGATGCAGGTCGGTCTCAAAGCCGCATTCGACTGCATCAAGGCCTTCTCCGAGACGGACCAAACCGAAGACCTCAAGCAGTTCGACATCCCGACGCTGATCATCCACGGCGACGACGACCAGATCGTGCCGATCGGCGACTCGGCCTTGCTCTCCTCCAAGCTCGTCAAGGATGCCACCTTGAAGGTCTATCCGGGCGCGCCCCACGGCCTGACCTTCACGCGCAAGGAGCAGTTCAACGCCGACCTGCTGGCCTTCTTGAGGTCTTAGACGTGGGAGCGCGGCGAAGCGTCGTTCCGCTCTGAGAGTATGGACGGGAGCCTTGAAAGCTTCGCTGGGATGCGCGCAGACGTCTTGTTGCTGGGCGGTGCGAAAAGTCCAGCGTTTTTGCGTGACGTCCTCGATGCTCTCAACCACACGTTGCCACATGTCAAGCGGATCGAGTATCCCAATTTCGATCATAGCGCGCCGAATCAGAGCAGGCCAAACCAGAAAGGCCCAGAGCGCATCGCTGGCGACCTGCGAGCATTTTTTAGCCAGTCCTGATGAGGCAGGCAGCGTCTCGCTGGAGAGCAAAGTCGGCCTTTTCACCGTGGCCTCACATACCTCGTCTTTCGCTCGGCCTCCGCGATGGGCAGGGGCAGAAGAGTGGTCACACCCCGTTTTTGGGTGTGATGTACCTCATCCCAAAGAACTCGGGCACCAAGCTGATGAAGAGGATGATCCAGAAGGCATCTGAGTACACATTCCAGCCGAATGAGGTGACGCCCAGCAGATTCAAGACGCCCACCAGACTCAGAAGTGGGAGGAGGATGCCATCAATCTTGCAGTGCGTTCGGCCACAGCTTCGCCCATTCAGATAACACGCCACGCCCATCCATGCGGTGGCCATCGTCAGGATGACTCCGGTAAGAGTGGTTGGAAGCTGATGCCCATTCCACACACTCGTGGCGAAAATGACGACCCCGATGGGCAGGCACCAGATCCACAGCGCTGCTGGTGTGCATACTAAGTCCCGGCTTTTGGGGGTTGAGGAACTATTCCTACCAGACATACCATCCCTCCTTGACACTTGCATGTCTATCGCTTCCTGAATCAGTATTGCTCATCGTTTCGTGCTTGTGGTCTTTCTTCATTCCTCTCATGCGGGCTCTCCTCTGTTGATTGGTTGACCACGATCTTGGAGGTCAACGAGGGTCACGACGACACGCGTCCAGATTCCCTTGTCGTCTGGCTGCTCTTGCACCTGACGCACGAGTTCAAACAAGCGTTCGCGCAGGGCGACGAGATCCGCCTCCGACAAGCGCACCGTAGCCCGCTGGAGCGTGATCTCTCGTCGTTCCCCTGCTTCCTTGGCCATACTTGCCGCGGTAATATCTGTTCTTGTGGCCACACGCATGGCACCGAGAAAATCAGCGAACTCAAGAGGGGTAGCCTCGTCGCCGGGTGGCTCAACGGGCGTTGGTCGGTACACCCGTTCGACCTTGCCCCCCGGAAGGCGGCGGTACTCCCCAATCTCAATCAGCCCGGCCTGTTCGAGTTGGGCAAGATGGTAGTACAGCCGGTCAGGTGCCATGCCGGCCCACTCTGCCAGTTCTTTGGCGGATTGGGGTCGCCCCCACAGACATTCGAGCAAGCGAATCCGCATGGGGTCCGCCAGCGCCCGATGGACAGATCGCAGTCCAGGATGTTGATGCTTCGTCATATATTGTATTATATTCCAATCAGTGAACAAAAGTCAAGTAGGCGGGATGGGCCAGTTTTATTACAAGGGACAAGAAGCAAGCCATCTGAGCGAGGCTATCTGTGGCAGGGGAAGTCGAGTTGAAGCGGTGTATCCACCCCTGCGACTCTTCGAGCAGCGAGGAATACAGGGGGAACGCATGCCCATCAAACCTTTGCTTTTATTACTTTATCATAAGGATGAGAGTATACGTCTTGCTGCAATAAAGGTATTAGAAACGCAGAGTGAACGGGTACCGCTTGAGCCACTTGTAGAATTGTTAGGCGATGAAGATAAGGATGTGCGGGATGTAGTTCTTCGAATCTTGAAGAAGGTTGCTCCTGATGTATTGTCTGATCTCGTTCCTCAAGCAATAGCCGTTTTGCAGGGAAAGGTAGTAGGTGATGCGTTCACATCACTTACCCAAATGTACGTTGCTGAGACTATTGGTGGACTGGGAATTATCTCAACAAAGTCATTTGAGAAACTGGTAGAACTCCTAGATTATCCTTCTTGGCAAGTTCGTATGAAAGCGATCCAGGCTCTCGGTCAACTTCGTCGCAATATTCCAGATGCCGCTCTTCGGCGTTTACTGGAGCTTCGTCGTGATCCTGATCCAAAGATGCGAGCCGTGCGAGAAGCCGCTGATGATGCCCTCGCGGAAATACTTTCTCTGGAAACAGGCATTGAGGATGAGTAAGGATAATGCTACCTTTTGGCCTATATGCACTGTTGCAGGACAATAAGAAGTGACAAGCTACGCATATTAAACTTGCCAATGTCCAGCGGTATCTAACGGCAGTAACTACTTTTGCCAGTCATTACAAGCCCATACATCTGTTCCCTCGCTCTTCTCCTCTAGTAGTCAGTCTCAAGATTTACGGAAGAGTGCCCAAAAACAGCAAGTAGGGGAGTCTCAATAAGTACAGATCAAATGTAGGAGATTTATCACTCCCAGTCCCAATACATTCGCAAAAAGACCCGTTTTGGTGTATCATAACCCCAGCGTTTACGAAAGTTGATATTAGAACGACTTTCACATACTTACTTACAAAAATGGTTACAATCTGCTATACTCATCTGGATGCTAGTACTTGCTATTCAATGAACATACGCTAGCACATGTAAAGTGATGAAAAGCGTTTGGAGTATCGTAGTGAACTGCTCGCAAAACATAATAAAAATTAGCGTAACTACCTTTTAGTCTGAGGTATATAGTGGATTCACACCCGCCCTTACATTCAGAAGAAGATATCAGAACGAAGATAGTCACTACTTGGTTAGCCGATCACGGTTTCGGTCCATGTGATATAACTGTTGAGTATTCATTTGAGATACGCCTCGGTCGGAAAACTCTCCCTATAATTTCCGAGAAGCCAAAGCAATCTTCTTCTCAAATCTTCAGTTCTTGTAAAGAAGACGAGGGACATTATGACTTTTCATGATTCAGCGTGGATACGCTTTCTCCGTCAATATGGACCAGTTCCAACCAACGACAATATGTTTGATGAGTTTATTCAAAAGGCTGCTCGGAACAGAAAGATGCGTCCAGTTTCTTTTGAAGCCGAGTACTTAGAAGAAATAAAAGACAATTTTGCATCAAGTAATCCTGTTTCAGTGATTTTGACTGGCACAGCAGGCGATGGAAAAACCTACTATTGCCGTTACATTTGGGAAGCATTTGGAGGATCTAGTTCTTCTTGGGAAGAGGGGTCCATAGTACGTACTTTATCACTGCATAATCGGGAACTGATCATTATCAAAGATTTAAGCGAATTGTCATCAGAAGATGCACAGAATATTCTTCCTCAAGTAGCAGAAAGCATTGTAAATCACAATACTGAACGTGTCTACCTCATTGCAGCAAATGATGGGCAGTTGATGGAGAAGTGGGGGGAAATTCCGCCTACTCAGATCATTAGCTCTGTTCGCCGCATCATCGAAAACCTCCTCCTCAACGAACAGAGAGAGGAAGTAGGAGTTTCCTTACGACTTTATAATTTAAGTCGTATTCCGATTCGACATGTTTTTCCTCGTATTCTTGACGCCGTCCTCCAGCACGAGGGATGGCAAGCATGCGAACAATGTCCATTCCGCCAATTAGCTGCTCCAACCAAACAGTGTCCGATTTGGGAAAATAAAGAGCGGATAGAGCAAGATGAAACCACCCGAAAACGGTTGATTCAACTACTCGAACTCTGCGAATTGAATAACATTCATCTTCCAGTCAGACAATTACTCCTGCTTGTATCAAATATGCTCCTTGGTCACCCACATGCAAAAGATCATCTCATGACCTGCAAGGATGTCGCTCACATCCTTGATAGTGGGCATACAGCCTTAGGAAGTATCTACAGAAATATCTTTGGAGAAAATTTGGACAAGAGACGCCGCCAATCAAGGGATGCCTTTATCGCTCTAAACCGTTTTGGCATTGGGAATGAGACGAATAGCCGTATCGATAATATGCTTATCTTTGGTAAAGACGATCCCGACCAAAAAGCCTACTATCAGCGCTTTGTCCTCGATGATCCTTATTACGGAGCAGATCACTCATATCAGAGCCAACAAACGGCGTATCTCGAAGGTACAGCTGTTGATAATGGACAAGAATTCCTCTCCATGTTACGTGCTCAACGGCAACGATTGTTCTTTACTATAACATCCGATGCAGAAAAAGAGATGAAGCTATGGAGCTTGACAGTCTTTCAATACGCGGGTGAATATCTTGAAATCGTCGAGCAACTCCGTCAAGAAACAAAAAATGCTTCAAAAGCAACACTTGCCCGTCTAATTCAGGGACTGAATCGCATTTTTACAGGTCTTCTAGTCCATGAGACAGATCAACTGATCCTGGCAACATCTGGGAGTTATTCACAAGCGCGAGTTTGCCATATCTTAGAAGAATATGTTTCGATAACAAAGAAGCGGGGACAACAAGTCTTTCTTAAGATTGACCACAATTGGCATCCTCTACTCACTGTTTCTCTGGGGAAGGATGAACGTATGAAAGTCTCCTTGCGATTGCAACTCACACGATTTGAATTTCTCTGTCGTGTGGCCGAAGGAGCATTACCTAGCACTTTTTCCCGAGAGTGCTACGAAGATATTCTCTCTTTCAAAACCAACTTGCTTCGCCAACTCGATTATCGAAGGCGAGTTGACGGGGATGACGTTGAAGATGAGCTAGAACTAAATATGATTTATCTTGACGCAGATGGAGACATAAAAGATAGCTCCTTGGAGGTACAGTTCTTATGATTACATCGTCTAATAAGCCCAAGGATGTTGACATGCTCGTTGACGAGGAAATATGGGGCCACCGCATCTATAATGAGCAGACTCCATGGTTATGCTTCCTCGAGTTTATAGGAGTCTTGTATTCAGAATACAAGGAGAACAGAGCATTCATAGAAAACGAGCCGAATACACTCGGATATATTCCACGGCACCGATTATATCTCCGCAATATTCTTTTCAATAATCCACGTTTAGTAGCGGTGATGAAAGAGACCAGCAACGACGAAGGTCGCTGGCAAAGATGGTTCCAATACATGAAAGACGATAGTGCTGGACTTGGCGATGACGCTAATTTTCATTTTCTTAAAAAGCGATTTGACAAATTTTCTGATTTTGTCAAAGTTGTGGATTTTCTTCGGGGTACCTCTATCGAGGGAGATAGTAACAAACGCTGGAGTTCCAAATTTGTCTTCCCTTATGGACCTGCATGCATTTACGAAGATCTTTCAGTTTCCCAAAGAGGCACTGTCACCAATGATCGCCGCTTCTTTGCTCGCAGCGGAGAGATCCTCTATCTCATGCTTTGTCGTAGCGGAAAGGGTCAGGAGCTTCTACCTTACTTCGAACAAATGTTGTTTAACGAAAACAACAAATGGAATAGAATCGTAAAGGCACTGCAACCAGATGAAGATCAAGAACCTCTCCAAAATAAAAAAAGAGAAGGTGTATACCTTCCTGTTGGAAAAAGAGACGAATATCAGAAGCTCGCTGACGATTGGGTACATATTCTTCATTGTTCTATGCCTGGCTATGATGCACTGCCTCATATGGTAAATATTATGGGCTTGCATATCATCCTCTACTTGCTAAATCGAGCTCGTGAAGAACTACTGCGTCCAGAACCTATAACATTGGTGATGGAAATCATTAGCCCGGAGAAAAATAGTGTGCACCAACTAGCAACTGCATCATTTCGAGAGAACAACCGGCTTACACAGCAGGCAATTGTAGCCTATATAGACAGGAAGATTTCATTACCTGATTGGCAAGTAGCGATGAAAAGTAATGATATCGAAAGAATCTTCTCACTATTTGAGAATGATTTCGGTTGGACTAAAAACGATGATATAGACGAGAAGGAAAATGCAGAAAAAATCATTAAGAAATTCAAAGAACGTGCATTGAGTCGCCATCAAAAGCACTTGGATAAGGTGCATGCTGTATGGGGGACTGCGATTGGCCTCTCATCGAGACGTAGTAGTAGAAATACCCGCTATACTCCCAAAGATATGCTCTTAAAAACGTTGATACTCTGTACCGTCTCTGGCAGGATGGAATTTCAAGAATTTCTCCAAAGACTTTATGAAAAATACCACATTATTATAGGCCCGCAGCAAGCACTATCGTACTTCGATGCCAAGAAAGCAGAACAAGACGATTTCAAAATGAATGAAAAGAGACTCGAAGATCGCCTTGCTAGTCTCGGGCTGCTCAAACGTCTCTCGGATGCATACGCCTACGTTGAAAACCCGTTCTCCCAGGAGCTTCAATAATGAATACACATCAATTAATTGGTTTGGTTGCTGCTGAAATCATCAAACAATCGCTTGAAAAAAGAGAAGAGAATGATACCACCGTAGCTCGCTTTCTACTTAGTCGGTTGGCACGAGCACAAGTTGCAGAGATCTGTCGGCAGATTCTTTCAGACCCGGTCCTCAAGAGTGCGGTTGAAATCAAGATTCCTCGTATATTTTCGGAAGGCCAGCACCTGCCAGAGTATATTCTCACGGATGAACGAACAACTTATTGGCGCAATGCTTCTTGTGATAAACCAATACTTATTCTGGCCAATAATGACGATGACCAAGGGCAGTCATTGCGTGATCTCGCATCGCTCGACGCTAAAGAACTCAAGTCACACATAGAGCACTACGTCACGATAGCAAGCCGTACTCTCCCTCTTACAGAAGACATCAAAAAACAATGGGTGACGGCCCTGACTGGCCTTCAACAGGCCAATGAATATACCTTGGAGATGTTTGCTGACTATATTGTTCATGTACGTGACTGTATTGAACAGGAACATTTACCACTCGTCGATGCCTTGGGGTATGCACTTCCGATTTTAGAAATTCCAAGAGATTCAGGTTACTTTCAGTCTATTCCCGAGAAAAATCGAACGAATGCCAATAAGTGGCAAAAATTGTATCAAGATGCTATTACTAAACGAGCTTGTTTATTACGCAAACATTCGCCCAATCAACAGCGAATTGATGATGACGATCTTCGCAAACAATTTACCACTGTTCGAGAAGAGATCAATCCAGATGCTCATGGGGTTATTGAGCGCTTCCTCATTGCACTCGATGATTGGACACCGGAAAGCACCCAGCTTGCTCGATTCGAATGGGAGAAAGACGGCATTAGTGGGCTCTTCACGGGTCTGCGTACCAAGAAAGTTGATTTAGCAACAGAAACAAGAGATTTTTTTGAGAATGAAGATCCAGACGAGCTTACCCAGGAAGACCACCTTTATCTTGATAATCTCCTAAAACGCTCGAGGCGAGAGTCTGCAGATGTGGATAGAGAATTTTATGATCGCCATCACCTGACCTTAGACAAAAATCGGCAACTCAAAGCCAAATGGGATAGGTTTGTCTACGGAAAATCTATTGAGTGCGTTGATTTTCTTGCTGGCCTACTCGATTGTATCGAACGGCTCACTGCCCAAGCAGGCGGAGCACAAAATAAACTTCACTTCACTGTTAAGACTCAATATGAAAGAGGAAAGAGTAAATGGCTTAACATTTTAAACCATGATATCGGTATGTATTTTTGCACTCGTTATCGGGGGCTTGATACATTAACACAGCCATATATAGATTGGCAAACTTCCTGGCTCTTTGAGTATGATCAGCTTATTGCCGATCAAAAAAGGAAAGCGAACTTGAAAGGTGAGAAGTACGAGAAAACTGTTTCTACATCGCGAGAAGCCACGCAACTCAAGTTTCATGTAAGTCTCACTTATTCACTCAATGGCAAAACGGAGATTGCCACAACACAACTTATTTGGAAAGGTAATCCAGCTGCTATTGGCATGGAACTCAGTGACGATTTAAACCGTCTAAGTGAGAAGCCATTTTTGTTAACCTCTGTCAATCGTGAGCCAGTTAGTAAAAAAGGTCATCTACAAGAAGTCTCATTGGATGATGTCAGTACACTCGAAGCCGCGTTCAGACAAGATAGAGGTTCACTTGTTAGCTCCTTAATCAAGGCTACCGATGCAGCAAAGATTTTCAAACTTAAATTAGATGAAGCATACAAAGATGGCAGGCTTTTCCAGGAAGATGTAGCTTCTATTAAACAAGCATGGGATACTTTTGCTGCCAGCTACACACAGGCAATACAAGCATTTGCTGGGGCAGAAGGAATCGCAAGTGAATATTTTTTGAAACAGGCTGATGCTTATCATAATTTGCTGCAGACATTGCGAGAACATGCGGCTAGTGATAAGAACCGAGTAGATCTTTGGCACCCAATTCTAGAAATTGGCATGGTACGCATTCTAGGTGGAAGGCCGGCTGCCATTATTGCCCCTTGGCATCCACTTAGGCTCCTCTCCATCGCAGTAAAAGCACGGCAGATTGCTCATTTCGTCCGATATATCGTTGAGAACCCCCAGGTAGAATTTGGCGATGACCGCTTATTTTTCTTCCATCTCAAAAACGATATGACGCATCCTTACTATCCAGAAGTCGCTGTAGGGTTTCAAGGAGAGCAGCCCAAACTACTCGGACTTTCTGACACTGTAAACGATTATAGCCTGATGGAGCTCCCTCTGAGGGATGCGATTGATCAGACCACAAATGAGAACCCTTACGAAGCTTCAGAAAAAGTCCGAGACGTTATTAGGCGCTATCTTGAGCTTCAACCCCATAAAAGATCGAGTATGGGAATTATACTCTATAACTGTGACTCAAAGGGACTTCCAATAGCTGTAGTAGATAAGCTCACCGCACTCTATGATGATAAAGCTTCTAACGAAGTCTGTTGTCAGGTTATCCTTCGACACCAGGACACTCAGAAACTCAGTGAGCTCTACGAGAAGATGATTGATAGTGTGGAAGTCGACCCTGACGCCTTCATTGCAAGTGAGTCAGAAAATGATTTCATGTCAAGGTTGCGTGTCGGAATCATGGCAACAGATGCCGCAACTACAGGGTACTCTCAAGAAAAAATGACAGACATCGTCTTCTTACAAGATGTCATTTCTCGACAAGCACAAATCGCCTGGATCCCAAAGGTACCGAGCCATGAATTCCCCTGTCCACTTCAACATTTCCCAGCACGCTGGTCACGCAGGCACCCTACGACACACGGTGATTTACGTTCAATCGTCTACCTAGTCTGTCCAAGCCAACCAGCAGTGGGGGCCGCCTACCTCGATATAATTCACGATGTTGTCGGTGAGCAACCAGAAAAAAGGAAGCACTTCATTCCAGCTAGACAGGTTTCATTCCAGGACGAGAAAACGAGGCGCATCTTTCAGGAAGTACACCAACTGGGAGAATGGGTTGTAAATTATGACGATCTCCTGGAGAAAAGGTTGCTTCAATACCAAAAGGTGACAGTGATTAAATATCAGCAGAACCGATCACAAGAGCGCAATCTCATTATCTCATCAACATCATCGTTCCAACTTCTCCAAGTTCTGGTTAAACAACGTTTAGAGAAACTCAACCTCTTTGGCGATTTAGACATGGATAAGCTGGCTAACAAGTGTATTGACGAAGCCAAAACCATTTCGGGTGACATTGTTCTACGTGCGGCCCGACGTGGGGCTAATGCCAGTGAGCTTATTGGTATCGTTCTCAGCAAACAACTTCTACTCTCTGAGCTACAATTCGATGAGCCTGTAGGTTGGTTTTTCCTCGACGATTACGCCAATTGGTTAGGGCAGGATGAGCAGCAAATCGCAGACGTCATGGCTTTAGTGTTGAGCCAATTAGAGGGTAAACCTGTTCTCAAGATATTGATCTCAGAAGCCAAATATGTTGAGTCCAGCGTGGCAGATGCAAGAAAAACGTCACAAAAGCAGCTCAAAGAAACAGTTAAACGCATTCAAGATGCCTTGTTCCAGACACCAGGCCGCCTCGATCGTGACATTTGGCTCGCACGCCTGAGCGATCTCCTCATCGATGGCATCTTAGTCAATTCTCGCCAATCTATTAACATTCAAGAGTGGAGAGAGAACCTTAGGCGAGGCGAGATGCGAATTGAAGTGAAGGGCTACTCTCATGTATTCGCTCCGTTTGCTGATTACACTACGATGAACGAAGATCCACAATCCAAAATTCCAGGTATTAATGCATGTTCTCAAGAAGTATTTGGGCGCAAACAAGTTCGGGAACTTGTTCTCTCACTGTATCACAACAAATCACCTATGCCAATTCGAGAAAGTATCGGTGATTATCGACCGTGGTTGGAGCATTTTCCGCAACACCCAACACCAGATGTCTTATGGAAATTACAGCCTTCAAAGGATGCTAGATCGGAAGAGAACAATGCTATTCATGCGCAACAATCCGTTACCAATCAGTATCAAGACATTAATACTAGCAATGGGGACGTGTCAAACGCCGGAGGGAATCATCTGGTATCAACTATAGGAGATTTCGGAGAGACGACATCTCCATCAGCCTCAACTTCATCGTCAACTACAGTGGCAATACAAACGAACATCGGAAATGAGAAAAATGAACGATGGAGTCGAGAGGTTCTTGATACGTTACAAAGGGCACTCCTCAGCTATAATCTACAGGCTAAAGTACTCGCCTCTCGTCTCACACCTAATGCCTTACTTGTTCGCCTCAAAGGATCTGACAGGTTGAGAATTGAAGATATTGAGAAAAAAAAGTCTGTACTTTTGACGACACATGGACTCTCCATATTGAATATCATAGCTCAACCTGGAGAGATCGTGGTTTCTATCGCAAGGTCTCATCGTGAAACGGTCTCACTTAGGGAAATATGGAGACAGAGGGAACTCTTCGTCTTTCCTGGCAAGATGAATTTATGTTTTATTCTTGGTATCAAAGAGATGGACGGAGAGATACTTTACCTCAATTTGGGTAAATCTCTTGATCACTTGCCGCAACACGCTCCCCACACATTGATTGCTGGAACGACGGGAAGCGGAAAATCAGTGCTCATGCAAAATCTCTTGCTTGATATCTGTCAGACTAATTCCTCCCAACTTGCTCATATTTATCTCATCGACCCCAAAAAAGGAGTGGACTATCAACAATTACTACGACTCCCTCATTTAAGAGAGGGTATCATCACTGAGCAAGGACGAGCCCAAGAAATATTGGCTTCTCTCGTAGAACAGATGGATCAACGCTACGACTTACTATTCAAAGCCGGAGTCAACAACCTAATAGATTACAACAATAAAGTACAATCAAGTGAGCAACTCCCGCTGCTTTGGCTAATTCATGACGAATTTGCTGATTGGATGTTAGTAAACGAGTATAAAGAAGCTGTCTCTTCCTCTGTACAACGTCTCGGAACAAAAGCTCGAGCGGCAGGAATCCATCTCGTTTTTGCAGCACAGCGCCCTGAGGCAAATGTTTTACCTCCGCAGTTGCGCGACAATCTTGGGAATCGCTTGATCTTACGAGTTGAGAGCCAAGGAACTTCAGAAATTGCGCTAGGAGAAAAAGGTGCCGAGAAACTGCTTGGTAAGGGACACCTAGCGGCTAAATTAAGTGGAGAAATCATTTATGCCCAAGTTCCATTCCTTTCATACGATGAACAGTTACAGGTCGTAGAGGAGCTTCGCAGACGTGATAACTCACGATAACAAAAAGAAGTGTTCCACACTTTTAGGTTTAAGTTGCTATTCACCTAAGACCGAGATACGCGGATTTTAGGACATAGGGAAAACGGTTATAAGCGGGAAAAGAGGCGTACTGTTTAGCAGGAAACAGGCGAGAATCGCTATTTCGCCTGTTTCCTGCTTTCTAGCAGCTATTCCATCAATCCTAATCATATCGCAATTGACTATTGTTCATTCATACACTATATTCATGTTTGATAGTCGAAAAATGGCAGTTTTCCTGCTTGAATAATGGGCAGAAATGAATGCTGCATACGAGGAAACTGTGAAGAAGAGCATAACGATCTTCGTTTCCTACGCACATGAAGATGACCATCTGCGTCAGGAACTTGACAAACATCTCAGCCAGTTAAAGTGGCAACATCTTATCACAACCTGGTATGATCAGGAGATTAGTGCGGGAACAGCCTGGGAACATGAGATCACGACCCATCTGAACACTGCTGATGTCATTCTGTTATTGATTAGTCCAGGCTTTATGGCCTCGCCATATTGCTATAGTGTTGAGATGAAGCAAGTGATAGAAAGGCATGAGCGTGGCGAGGCACATATCATTCCGATCATTTTGCGACCTGTCGACTGGCAAGGAGCACCTTTCAGCAAACTCCAAACCCTTCCTCTAGATGCCAAGCCTATACAAAGCTCCTCTCAGTCTCATCAGGATGAGGCATTTCTTGATGTAGCAAGAGGGATCCGAAAGGTAGTTGAAGCTCTTTTGGAAGGCGAGATCAGGAGTGGAGAGGAGTACGGGGTACAAAGGCATTTGAAGGAGACGAAACAATTATCACGCTTTGGTGCGCCCTTTCCCTCTGTGTGGAATATTCCATATCGTCACACTAACTTTTTTACCGGTCGTGACCATTTGCTAGAACAGCTCTTCGCTGGCTTCGCTTCAGAGCACAAGGCAGGTATGGTACCAATCCAGGCGCTTACAGGCCTGGGCGGACTTGGGAAAACGCAAACTGCTGCTGAATATGCCTATCGCTATCGTCGGAAGTATCGAGCCGTACTTTGGGTGAGAGCGGAGACAGATGAGGACCTTGTTGCGAACTTCAAAGTCATAGCTAACCTCCTGAAGCGTCCCCAAACGCACTTGCAGAATCGCGAAAGCCTGATTGCAAGTATGCAGGAGTGGTTTATGACCGCCACGGACTGGCTTCTGATCATCGACAACGCGGACAACCTCGCCCTTGTTCATCCCTTTCTCCCCAAAGCTGCACGCGGGCATCTCCTCCTAACAACCCGTGCTACGGCAATGGGAGCCCTAGCGCAGCCGCTCGTGCTGGATCCATTGGGATCCGAAGATGGAGCCCTCTGTATCCTGCGCCGGGCTAACTACTTGCCATGGAGTGGTCAGTTGAGTGATGCCTCGCCAGCGAGTGTGGATGCGGCTCAAATGCTGTCCCAACTGATGGATGGCCTCCCTCTGGCGTTGGAACAGGCAGGCGCATATATCGAAGCGACCGGGAGAAGTGTGAGCGGGTATCTTGAGCTCTACCGTCACTACCGACCTGAGCTCCAGCGCCACCAACATGGAGTAGTCCCTGATTACCGTGAGCCAGTTGCTTTTGCCTGGAACATTGCCAGGGAGATGGTGGAGCAAAAAAATGCCGCGGCTTCTGAACTTCTACGATTATGTGCCTTCCTAGCACCTGATGCGATTCCTTACGAGATTTTTACAGAGGGAGCCAGCGTTCTTGGTCCGGTCCTCGGGCCAGTGGCGGCTGATCCACTCGCGCTTGACAGTGCCATTGCCCTCTTACGTGACCACACCCTGCTCAAGCACGAGGTGGACCATGGGACAGACGCATCCAGGCTCTTCATCCACCGCATGATGCAGGAAATACTCAGGGACAACTGTTAGAAGTCAATTAGATAGTACTACCGGCGACAATTAAACTTGCCGATGAAGAGTCATCGGCAAGTTTAATTGTCGCCGGTGCTTCAAGGGCGGTTTGCTTTGCCAACAGCTCTGTTTGTGCTAGGGGGAGGTGCTGATGGTTGGCGG
>Ga0137365_10001734_pt1 | contig 17103 bp, 17 predicted proteins | sample SagtaG_9_FD_104799 | JGI IMG/M metagenome (GOLD analysis project Ga0137365, IMG submission 104799) | Vadose zone soil microbial communities from Sagehorn Ranch, Mendocino, California, USA - Sage1_L_40_16 metaG | ecosystem: Environmental > Terrestrial > Soil > Vadose zone | place: USA...
CCCGGTCGTTCGCGCAGGTGCTGGGGCTCGGCTTCGCGCGCATCCAGTTCACCCCCGACCTGATGCCCTCGGACGTGACCGGCTCGTCCATCTTCGACCAGCGCAGCGGGAGCTTCGAGTTCCGCCCCGGACCGGTGTTCACCAACCTGCTGCTGGCCGACGAGATCAACCGGACGCCACCCAAGACGCAGGCGGCGCTGCTGGAGGCGATGCAGGAGCGTCAGGTCACCGTGGAGGGGGCCACCCGCCGGCTGGAGCGGCCGTTCGTGGTGATCGCCACCCAGAACCCGATCGAGTACGAAGGCACCTACCCGCTGCCGGAGGCACAGCTCGACCGGTTCCTGCTGCGCGCCCGGGTCGGCTACCCGAACCGCGACGACGAGTGGCGGATCCTGTCGGACCGGGTCGAGCGTGCCAGCGACGAGGTGGCCTTGGACAAGGTGGTGGACGCCGCCGGGTTGCTGGCCTTGCAGGCGGCATTGGAGCGGGTGCACGTGGCCGAGCGGGTCGGCTACTACATGGTCGACCTGGTCGCCGCCACGCGGCGCGACCCGAACCTGGAGCTGGGGGCGAGCCCTCGCGGGGCGCTGGCGTTGCTCAAGCTGTCGCGCGCCAGGGCGGCGCTTGCCGGCCGGGAATTCGTCACCCCCGACGACGTCAAGGCGGTGGCGGTGCCGGCGCTGGCGCACCGGCTGGCGTTGCAGCCCGAGCTGTGGGTGCGGCGGGTCGAGCCCGACCAGGTCGTCCGCCAGATCCTGGACACGGTGCCCACCCCGGCACCCGCGGACCTGCCGAACGGAAGGTCCTGATGGCCCGGACGTTCTCGCCCAAGCTCGCCGCCTACGTCGTGCTGGTGGCGGGCGCGCTGCTGGCGGCGCTGGTGTTGCGGCGGCCCGGGCTCGTCGGGTTGGCGGCGCCGTTCGCGCTGTGGCTGGCGGTCGGCCTGGCCACCGCGCGGGAGCCCGAGCTGGAGGTGTCGGCGGCGGCGGACCGGGACCGCGCGGTGAAGGGCGAGGAGGTCGAGGTGGCGGTGCGGGTCGCGGCCACGACGATGGTGGAGCGGCTGGAGCTGTGGGTGCGCGCCCGCCCCAACCTCGAACCGGTCGCCGGGACCGGCTCCCGGGTGCTGCGCCTGGCGGCCGGGGAGGAGACCACGGTGCGGTTCCGGCTGCGGTGTGGCCGTTGGGGCGCCTACCGGCTCGGGGAGGTCCAGGTCCGCTGCCACGACCGCTTCGGCCTGCTGGCCTTCGACCGCACCGTGGCGGCGGCATTGCCGCTGAAGGTCTACCCCAGCCCGCAGGTGCTGCGGGAGCTGCTGCGGCCGCTGCACGCCCAGCGGCTGGTCGGCGACCAGCGCACCCGGCTGGCCGGCGACGGGGTGGAATTCGCCGAGATCCGCCCGCTGCTGCCCGGCGACCCGATGCGCCACGTCAACTGGCGGGCCAGCGCCCGGCGTGGCGAGCTGTACGTGAACCGTCACCATCCCGAGCGCAACACCGACGTGGTGCTGTTCATGGACACCTTCGCCGAGACCGGCGACGAGCGCGGCAGCACCCTGGACCTGGCGGTGCGCGCCGCCGCGTCGCTGGCTGGCCGCTACCTGGCCGTCAAGGACCGGGTGGGCCTGGTCGGCTTCGGCGGGTACCTGACCTGGCTGTACCCGGCGGGCGGGCGAGCGCAGCTCTGGCGGCTCCTGGACGTGCTGCTCGACACCCGGGTCGTGACCAGCTACGCGGACAAGACCATCCAGGTCGTGCCGGTACGGATGCTGCCACCGGGCGCGATCGTCATCGCCATCACCCCGCTGCTGGACGAGCGTGGCATCCGGGCGCTGCTGGACCTGCGACGCCGCGGCTTCGAGGTGGCCATCCTGGCGATCTCCCCGGCCGCCCTGGCCCGCCCGTCGACCGGCGAGGTCGGCGAGCTGGCCTGGCGGCTGTGGCAGCTGGAACGCGACGCGCTGCGGATCCGCTACCAGCGGCTGGGTGTGGCCGTCGCCGAATGGCGGCCGGAGGAGCCGCTGGAGATCCCGATCGGGGAGGTGCGCAGATTCCAACGCCGGCTCCGCCACGCCCGCGCCTGAGCCTGCCGGCGGCGGCCGCCGCTCCGGCGGTCGGTGCAATCGTGCTGACGTTCGGGCTGGCGGCCTATCCCGCTGGGACGGTCCACGGCGCGCTGCGGACCCTGCTCGGGCTGCTCGGCGTGGGCGCGGCTGGGCTGCTGGTGGTCGGGTTACTGGCCCGCTCGACCGCGCCGCTGCCCTGGTCGATCGGCCTGCTGGGAATCTCCGCCGCGGTCGCGATGCTGGCAGGCGGCGGGCCGGTCGAGCGGGCGGCGCCGCTGTACGGGCCGGGGCTGCTGCTGGCGGCCGAGCTGGCCTACTGGGCGGTGGACCGGGCCCGCGTCCCCGGCGAGCCGGTGGGCGTCGCCCGGCGCCGGGCGTTGCTCCTGGTGGCGATGGCGGCCGCTACGGGGTTGCTCGCCTTGCTGGTGACGTTGGCCGGCGGACTCGCCGGGGCGGCCACCGGCTGGGAGATCCGCGCGCTGGGCGTGGGCGCGGCGGTCATGGTCACATGGATCGTGGCGGTCCTGGCACGGCGGGCTGGCGGCCACTGAGATCCTCGGGTCCGCGCTGGCGATCAGCCATCCCACCTGGAGGTGGCGCAGCCACCACCAGGCTCGCCGGACGCCGTGACACAATCGGACGGCCGGTAGCGCGATGAGGCTCGCGCCCAACCGCGTCCCCGACGCTGATGGCCTCTACCTCGTGACCCGGAGCGGCCCACCGGTCGAGGAAGGAGGCGACATGCGGGACGGTTCCCCTGGCGTCGACCCGCTGGACCCGCTGGGTCGGCCCGAGGCCGCCCTGGAGCTGCCGGGCTGCCCGGCATGCCGGGCGCTGCCGAGCCTGGAGGCGGAACTGGTCGGCTGGTTCGTCACCCAGTCGCTGGCCGACGGGGACGGGCGACATCGGCTCTACGCCGCCGGAGGCCTGTGCGGCCGCCACTGGCGCGCGGTCGCCAACGAGGAGGTGCGGCGCCGTCACAGCATGATGGGGACCGCGCAGGTGCTCGCCGAGGTGCTGGCCCGCCGGTCGACACAGGGTGAGGTGCCGGTCGCCTGCCCAATCTGCGAGGATCTGGAGGCCTCCGCCGCCAACCGGCTGTACCTGCTGCTGACCAAGCTCGGCCCGGCGGCGCTGACCGGCGCCCCGGCGTCCTGGCGGCCCTGCCTGCCGCATCTGGAGCGCCTGCGGCTGCTGCGGCTGGAGCGCTGGCTCGCCCGCTGGGCGGACGAACGGGCGGAGCGCTGCCTGGCCGAGGTGCTGGCGGCCGCCCGCCGCTACGCCCGCACGCGCGAGCAGCGCCACCACCACGAGGCCACCGGCAGCGAGGCGCAGGACCTGCTAGACGCGCTCGCCACGCTCACCGGCCCGACCGCTCCTTGAGGCGGACGGCGGCGCCCCCCAGCGAAGATCGGGGTCATCGGAACTCCGTGTGACCTTGTCTGTGGGCTTTGGCATTCCGAGCCGGCCTGCCACGGCCCAGTGGCAGAGCTGATCACGCATTGACGTATGCGGCCGCCCGCCTGCACAGCGCCAGGGCCAGCGGCGACGCCGAGGACCGAGTCCTCCACCTCTGGGACCCGACCAACCAGATCGAACAGATCGACACCGGCGGGCTCACCTAGTCACCAGGAGGTCACACCAGGCGGGCCATGCGAGCGCCACTGCTGGCCTCTCGCGGGGCGCAGGGTGCGGGTGCTAGGGTCATCCAGGGATGGGGCTCCCGAAAACCGCCAGTTGGCTGATGGCTCCTCATACTCTCTGGAGGACGCCATGCCGCGGTTCTGGTTGAACCGCCGTCGGTCCGATGGGCCGACTCGCGAGTGGGACGGGTTCAGACCCTCCGACCCCGACCAGGCACGCCGGCAGCTCGAGCAGGCCCGGTCGATCATCGAGCGGGCGATCCACCTGCACCCGAAGGCGGAAGCGGTTATTCGCGCCTGCCAGCAGGACGACGCCAAGACGGGTCTATTGGCAGCGGAGGGCGGCGAGGTCCGCGAACAGTACCGACGGCTACGTGAGGAGCTGCGGCTCCTGGACCTTCCCTCATGGCTGGCAGGCAAGCTGGCCTCGATCCTTGACCATCACCTGAGGCTGGTGAGCCTCGCGCTCGACCTGTCCTACCGACGCCAGACCGCGCGGATCCGCGCGCAGCGGCACCGGCTGCATGGGCTTGGGCCCTCGGCAGGCGATCTCCTCGCCCTGCGCGACCGGCTCACCGAGGTCCTTGGCCAGCGATGGTGGCCAACCGGACATTGGGAAGGAGAGCCCAATGGCCACCGTCAGCGATGACGAGGTCCTGCTGCTCTGGCGCGCGCTGTCGGCGTTCCGATCGGGTGCAGGCCTCGGGTGCCGACCGGAGGGCAGCCCGCCGCGGAGCCAATGTCCGCTGGTTGACCGATCTCCCCGCTGGCGGGGCCCCGACGACCGGCTGCTCAGCCTCGAGGAGACCATCGAGGAGACCGAGCGCCGCCGAACCGCGTGGCCATGCAGCCGGCTGCTCGACCTGCTCGGACCAGAGACCCGGCGGATCAGCCGCTAACATGCTGGCCGGGGATGGAGCTCCCCTCAACGCCGATGTCCATGGCTGATGGCTCCTGTTGGCACGACGGACTGGAGCGACGATGTCGGACCAGGAGCCAACCACCGAGCAGACCGACCATCCCATAGCCGGCAGCGGGCGGCGGCCCCCCTGGGTGTCGGGTGGGGTGGCCAGTGTCGGGGCGGCCAGCTTCTTCAGTGACACGGGCCACGAGATCGCCACCGCGGTCCTGCCCAGCTTCCTCACCAGCGTCCTGCGCGGCTCCGCCGGCGTGCTCGGGGTCATCGAAGGACTGTCCGACGGGCTGCTGGGCATCGCCAAGCTGGTGGCCGGCCCGCCCGCCAACGACCCCGCCCGGCGGGTGCGGATCGCGCGAGGCGGCTACCTGCTCACCGGGGTGTTCACCGCCGCGATCGGCCTGTCCTCGGCGGTCTGGCAGGCCGGCATCCTCCGTGCGGCCGCCTGGGTGTCACGAGGCGCCCGCGGCCCGGCCCGCGACGCACTGCTGGCCAGCCTGGCGCCCAAGGATGCCTACGGCCGTTCGTTCGGGGTGGAGCGGGCGGGCGACAACCTCGGCGCGGTCCTCGGGCCGCTGCTGGCGGCACTGCTGGTCGCGGTCGTCGGGATCCGCCACGCGTTCTTCTTCGCCCTGGTCCCGGGTCTGTTCGCGGCGCTGGCGATCAGCGTGGCCGCGGCCAAGGCGCCGCGGGTGGTGGCCGTCGCGCGTGAGCGGGCGCGGCTGGAGCTTGGGAACCTCCGCCGAGCTGGGCTGTTCGGGCCGCTGCTGCCGGTTGCCGCCTTCGAGCTGGGCAACGTGACCACCACGCTGCTGATCCTGCGCGTGACGCAGTTGCTGCACCACGGCGACCGCTCGCTGACCACCGCCGCCTCGCTGGCGATCCTGCTGTACGCCGCCCACAACGTCGTCGCGGCTGGCACTGCGCTGCTGGGGGGCGGCTGGATCGACCGTGGTGGACCGCAGCGGGGGCCGCGAAGGGTCTTCGTCGCCGGCGCGGCCACCTACATCGCGGCCTACGGGGGCTTGGCGTTCGGGATCCACGCGTGGCCGCTGTTGTTGCTGCTGTTCTGCCTCGCCGGCGCGGGTATCGGGCTGGCCGAGACGGCCGAGTCGACCCTGGTCGCCCACCTACTGCCGGATCGACTGCGGGGCAGCGGGTTCGGGCTGCTCGGCGGGCTGCAGTCGGCGGGGGACTTCCTGTCGTCGGCGGTCGTCGGGGTGCTGTACGCGGCGGTGTCTCCCACGGCCGGCTTCGCCTATGCCGCGGGCTGGATGGTGCTGTCGGTCACGGCCTCGGCGCTCCTGCGGCCGCCTGCACGCCAGGCAGCCGCCTGACCCAGGCCACGCCACCGGCCCGGCCCGGCAACCGGGGTCACGCTGCGACCGCCTGGTGGCAGATCGCCGTTCCTGCGGCGTCGCCGCGCCCGACTCACCGGCTGAACGTCAGACCAGGCCCCGCTCAGGCCGCTCGTCATCTGGGCCGGCAGCCAGAACCACGGACGACCAGCGGCCAGCTCGGCGGCCACGCTCGCCCACCCGGCCAGCACACGGCGGTCGAAGTCGGCGCGCGGCTCGACTCCGGGTGCGTGGTCCAGGCCGCCGAAGCGCTCCACCACCTGCGCGGCGGGCATGCCGCTCCAGCCGCCGACGTCACGGTCGGTGAACGCCTCCTCGATCCGCACCGCCGCCCCGGTCGAGTTGGCGATGGGCGCGGCGGTCTGGCGCGCGCGCAGTAGCGGGCTGCACACGACCACCATCAGGGGCACAGGCTCGAATAGGTCACCGAGCCGGGCGGCCTCCGCCAGCCCGACCTCGTCCAAGGGGACGTCGACCCGGCCGCGCAGCGCCCCGTCGGCGTTCAGCGCGGTGCGGCCATGCCGGATAACGAGCACCGTGGTCATCCGCCACCCTCCACTGGGGATGGCGGTGGGCGCCTCTCCCGGAGGGCTGTCCTGGCGGCCGCACGGGCCACCGCCGACCCCTGCCGAGAAATCCGGTCGACCACCGCCAGCCCCGCCGGATCCCCGATCCGCGCCAGCGCGACGATCGCCTCGGCGACGAGGTAGGGGTCGTCGGCCTCCTCGACGATCCCGATCAGGCGCGGGACGGCCGTGCGGGCACCGCGCTGACCGAGGACCTGGGCGGCCAGCAGTCGTCGGTCCGGCAGCGGATGCCCAAGCGCGCGGATGAGTTGCTCCTCGAAATCGCGTGCGGGATCGGCCAGGTCGGTGCCACAGCGTGGGCAGTGTGCAGTCTGCTGCTCCACCTCGGCGAAGCAGTCGGGACAGTACCACTGGACCATGGCGCTCAACGCCCATTCGACTGGTTGGCGGCGCCGAGCCGGGGGAGTTGGTGCGCAGCACGTCCTCGGCGGTGGCATACCACTGCGAGCCAACCCAGATCCGATGGTCGGGACTTGGGAAACGAGCTCGGCGGCGCCTCGCCCGCCGTGGCGCCAGTCCGACCGGCGCCGCATAGGCCGGGACACCGGCGTCTCGGAACGCATCGAGCAACGGGTCCGCCAGCTTGGGATCGACGTCGGCGATCGGCGCCCAGCTCGGCGCGCCCAGACCGTTGCCATGGCCAAACGGGGGCAACCACGCAATCCTGGCGGGCCACGCCGCCGACCATTCCGGCGGTGGAGACGATGCGGTCACCCTGATGGCTCCTCTCGTCGTTCCGAAAGGAGCCATCAGCCCTCGAAGGAGAGGGCGTCGCCGGGGGCTCCATCCCCAGGTCGTATGGGTCGATTGTCGGCCCGCGTGGTGTCCCGCGCAACGAGCGCCACCGCAGCCCGCTGCGTCGAACAGGGCTGGTGGCACAATCGCCAGGCGATGAGGCTCGCATAACCGCGTCACCGGCGCTGATGGCCTCTACCTCGACGATCGACGGTAGGCAACCGCTCCCTACCTCGGCAACCTCTGGCGCGAACCGGCGGATGGCACCCTCGACCGCCGCAGGGGTGACCGGGGCGGGTAGCATCGTGGCAGGCGATGAAGCCCGCCTGAATCGCCTCAGGGGCTGATGGCTTCTACCAACCGTCCACCGGTGGAAGCCGACGACGTGCGGAACCGGGTTCCGCCGGTGCAGCCCAGGAGGTGAGCTGGTCTGCGGTTCCACAGCATCCTCTTCGACCGGCCCGAGGATGGCGCCGACGAGCGAGCGGAGCCAGCGTTTTTCTCCGACTTGAACCTCGACCAGGTCGTGGAGTCGATCACCGCCAGCCGAGCGGACTACGACCTGAAGCCCTTCTTCTACACGCCACTGCCCGACGTCGACGCTGTCGGCTACCGCCATGCGGTGCTGCGCGACCTCGAAAAGGACGCCGTCTTCGAGGCGGTGCGGGCCTTCGCGCAGCAGATGCGCTCGATGCGGGAGCACCTGGCGCAAGCGGACAAGCTGCACTATCGATATCAGAAGGAACGCTGGTTCCTGGACGCGGTTGGGATTTACTGCCAGGCCGTCGGCGCTCTGGCCGACGAGCTGGCCGTCCTGGACCTGGAGTCGAGCGGCCTTGTGGGCTTCCGCGATCACGTGGCCGGCTACACCCGGTCCGAAGCGTTCACGGGGCTTGCCTCCCAGGCGCAGGCGCTCGACGACGCCCTCGCAACGGTGCGGTATTCGATCCATATCAAAGGCAACCGCGTCAGGGTCGACAGGTACCAGGACCAAGCCGACTACAGCCAGGAGGTCGAGCGGACCTTCGCGAAATTCCAGCAGGGAGCCGTGCGGGACTACCGGGCCAAGCTCCCTGACTGGCTCGACATGAACCACGTCGAAGCCCAGGTCCTGGACCTCGTCGCGCAACTCCACCCTGGTGTCTTCGGGACGCTCGACGACTTCTGCGCGCGCCACCGCGAGTATCTCGACCCGACGGTCGGCGCCTTCGACCGGGAGGTCCAGTTCTACGTCGCGTACCTCGAATATATCGAGCGGTTCAAACCGGCCGGGCTGACATTCTGCTATCCAAGGGTGTCCGGGGAATCCAAGGAGACCCACGCGCTCGGCGCGTTCGACATCGCCTTGGCCAACAAGCTCATCGGCCAGAGCGCATCGGTGGTGTGCAACGACTTCTCGCTGCAGGGGCCGGGGCGCGTCTTGGTGGTGACCGGCCCCAATCAGGGCGGCAAGACCACCTTCGCGCGGATGTTCGGCCAGCTGCATTACCTGGCCAGCCTGGGCTGCCCCGTCCCGGGCCTCCAGGCGGCCCTGTTCCTGCCCGACCGCATCTTCACGCACTTCGAGCGGGAAGAGGATCTGGCGACGCTCAGCGGCAAGCTGGAGGACGAGCTGCTCCGCGTCCACGAGATCCTCCAGCAGGCGACCGGCTCCAGCATCGTCGTCATGAACGAGAGCTTCACCTCCACGACCCTGCGCGACGCCCTGGTGCTCGGCAGGGAGGTCATGAACCGCCTCATCGACCTGGGCCTGCTCGCCGTGTACGTGACGTTCGTCGACGAGCTGGCGTCCCTGGGCGAGCACACCGTCAGCATGGTCAGCACGGTGGTCCCGGACAATCCGGCGATGCGGACCTACAAGATCGTCCGGCAGCCTGCCGACGGGCTCGCCTACGCGGCCGCGATCGCCGAGAAGTACGGCCTGACATACGAGCGGCTGAGGAGGCGGATCGCACGATGAAAGCCTTCCTGATGCACCGGGACCAGGATTTCTTCCTGCCACGGGAGCCGCTACCCAACGAAGCGGCGCTGACCCAGGACCTGGAGCTGACCACGCTGTTCGACGCGATGGCCGGCGGCGACGGATTCCTGTTCGAGGTCGCCAGGACAGCGGTGCTTTCGAGCCTGACGGACCCGGAGGCGATCAGGTATCGCCAGCAGGTGCTCGCCGACTGCCTGGAGCAGCCTTCGGTGGTGATCGACCTCTACAACCTCGCCGTCGAGGCGATCGGAGCCCAGAAGCGGATCTGGCGCTCCTTCCTGAGCTCACCCGACTCGGTCCTCAATTGGTCGGTGCAGCTGCTGGAGCTGTTCGTGAGCGCGCTCAGGCGGCTACGGGGCCTGGCCGACGAGCATGCCGGTAGCTTCCGCTCGGAAGGGTTCAACCGGTTCTTCGCGATGCTCGCCAGCGAGCTCGACGACCAATACCTTGCGACCGTCGAGGGCCACCTCAAGGAGCTCAAGTTCCGGCGCGGCGTGCTGATCAGCGCCGCGCTCGGCAAGGGCAACAAAGGCATTCGCTACGTGCTTCGCCGCGCTCCCGAGCAGAAGGGCTGGATGCAGCGGCTCTCGGTGGCGAACCGATCCGGGTTGAGCTTCCAGATCGCTGACCGCGACGAGAACGGCTTCCGGGCGCTGTCGGAGCTGCGCGGCAGGGGGATCAACCTGGTCGCCAACGCGGCGGCGCAGTCGGCCGACCACATCCTCAGCTTCTTCAGCATGCTGCGGGCCGAGCTCGGCTTCTACGTCGGCTGCCTGAACCTGCGGGAGCGGCTTGCCGCCAAGCAGGAGCCCACCTGCTTCCCTGTGCCCGACGCGCCGGGGGAGCCCACCCTGTCGGCCCGGGACTTCTATGACGTCTGCCTCAGCCTGAGCGTGGAGGCCCGGGTCGTGGGCAACGACCTGGACGCGGACAACCGGCGGCTGGTGATGATCACCGGCGCCAACCAGGGCGGCAAGTCGACCTTCCTGCGCAGCGTCGGGCTGGCATATCTGATGATGCAATGCGGCATGTTCGTGCCCGCCGAATCGTTCCGTGCGGGCGTCTCCGCCGGCGTCTTCACGCACTACAAGCGCGAGGAAGACGCCACCATGACCAGCGGCAAGCTCGACGAGGAACTGCGCCGAATGGGCGACATCGCCGGCAAGATACGCCCCGGCTGCATCCTGCTCTGCAACGAGTCCTTCGCATCGACCAATGAACGGGAAGGCTCCGAGATCGCCCGGCAGATCGTCCGCGCCCTCACCGAAGCGGGGATCAAGGTCCTCTACGTCACCCACCTGTTCGACCTGGCGCACGGGCTCTATCGCGAGCAGGTGCACGCCGCCCTGTTCCTCCGGGCTGAGCGGCAGGCCGACGGGCGGCGCACGTTCAGGCTGGTCGAAGGTGCGCCGCTCGCGACCAGTTATGGCGAAGACGTGTACCGCCGCATCTTCGGCTCGGCGCTCGACGCCGTGCCGACGGCGGGCTCGGACAGGCGGCCATGACGTCGTCTCCCACACCTGGCCAGCGAAGCGACAGCGGTACGTTGCGCCACGAGGTCGCGGTGCCGCGGCGCCAGGTGGCCCCGCGTTGAGGACAGGTGGCGCTAGCGTGGGGCCGGGTCGGTTTCGGCGGGTAGGACCACGCGGAACGATGCGCCGCCCCCGATGCGGTCCTCGACCCACACCCGCCCGCCGTGCATCGCGACGAAACGGACCACCAGCGACAGCCCCAGCCCCACCCCGGCAGTATCCGCCGACGGGGTGGGTCCCTGCTGGAACGGTTCGAAGATGGCGTGCTTGAGCGCTGCGGGCACCCCCGGGCCGGCGTCCTCTACCACCAGCAACGCCCCGGACTCCAGAGGCGCGACCCGCACCCAGATCGGGGTCTGGGGGTTGGTGTATTTGGCCGCGTTCAGCAGCAGGTTGGCGATCACCCGCTCGATCTTTGCCTGGTCGACGGCGATGATGACCGGGGTGGCATCCACCTCGACGTGGCGTCCGACCAGCTCCTCGGTTCGCGCGACCACCTCACCTGCCAGGGCGCCAAGGTCGACCGGGGCGTGTTCCAGGGCGACCATCCCACGATCGAGGCGGTTGAGGTCCAGCAGGTCGCCGAGCAGCCGGTCCAGCCGGCGGGCGTTGATGACCACGCGACGGACGAGGTCCCAGCCGACCTCGCTGGCCAGGTCAGGACCCAACCGCTGGAGGGTGACCGCGCCACCCAGGACGGTCGTCAGCGGTGTTCGCAGCTCGTGTGAGACCGCCTCCAGGAGGGTCCGCTGCAGCGAGCCGAGCTGGCGTAGCTGTTCGGCGGCTTCGTGCTCGGCCTCCAGCGCGACGGCCAGCCCGGCGCGCTCCAACGCCAGCCGCACCTCGCCCACCAACGTCCCCAGCGCCTCGGTCACTTCCGGCTGTGGGGTCGCGCGGAGCGCGACGAACACCACCCCGCCGACGACATCGTGGACCAGCAGCGGATGCGCCCACCACACCGCTGGGCGGTTGTCGGCGCGGGTGCGTCGCACCTGCGACATCAGCACCGCCTGACCGGTCGTCGCGGCCGCCAGCACGGCAGCGGGCAGGCCCGCGACCATCGAGGGCCGCACCGCGGCCACGGCCGGATCGCTCCCGGCGGCCAGGCGGAGCCCGGTACCGGTGTCCAGGTACACGCTGACCCGCGGAGTCAGCGGGACGGGGAGCAGCTCCTGGACGCCGGCGATCGCCGCGAGGCAGACCTCGTCGGCGCTGGTGGCCGCCAGCAGCGCATCGCTGGCGCGCGACAGCGCCTCCTCACGGTCCCGAGCCGCCTGCTGTTTGGCCACCGACATCGACAGCGCGTGCATCGTTGCGGCGGCAAGCGCCAGCGTTGGCACCTGCGCCACCACCGGCCCCGCCAGCAGGCTCGCCGGGCCGGCCGCCACGCCGACCCCGCCGAGGAACGCGGCGAGGTAGGACGCCAGGACCACCACGACCTTACGGCCTGTGCCGTACAGGCAGCGGAAGTACAACCCGACATAGAGCAGCCCAAGCGCCTGGAATGGTTTGCTGATGCTGGCGGTCAGCAGCAGCAGGGAGACCCCTTCGGCGGGTTCGAGCGCCAGGTGGAACCGCTGGTGGCGATAGCCGTGACGCCAGCGGGCCACGAGGAACACCATGCCCACACCGGCGAGCACCCGCAAGGCAACGGCCCGCTGGGAAACCACCAAAAACGGGACCAGCAAGCCGAGCTGGACGAGGCTGAAGAGCAAGAAGAGCCGCCGTGCCCGCTCCAGCAGCGGGCCCGTGCCGGCGAGCCAGCCGATCGACCCAGCCAGAAGCAGCGCGGGTCGACGGCTGCGACCAGGCGCTGCGACGCCCTGGCCGCCAGACGGTGGTCGGGTCACGATGGGCGCTCCTGCGGGGCACGGCAGTCATCCTGCTCAGCGCAACAGCCGGTAATCTCCCCCTTGCGTCCAGGCTTGACAACCCGCTCAGGCACGTCTGGGAAACGCTCGATCAAGACGTAATTCTAGAAACTCTCTGGGAGTTCGGCGCGCGGATTCGATCAGGCGCCATCCAAATAGGGCGGCGTCTTGGGCGCGCTTTTCAGGCGCCCATTGGGCAACCCGCCGACGGCGGGGTCGCCGATGCAGCGGCGAAGCGTTACCAGCGTCCCTGGGCGGGCCTTGGCAAGGCGCACCTCGTCGACCAGCTGGCCGATCAGCCACAGCCCACGCCCGCGAAGGCTCGCCACGGGAGCCGTGCGCGGGACGGCGGGGCGGCCCCGGTCGCGGATGGTCACCTCGATCCAGCCGCCACGGACCCTGACGGTCACCGTGACCGGCTGCGCATCGTCGGACCCGTACAGAATGGCGTTGGTGGCGGCCTCGCTGACGGCCAGGACCAGGTCGTCGACCACCTCGTCCGGGATGGCGGCTGGCATCTCCGCCAAGCTGTGTCGGATGGCGCGCCGCAGCTCGGCAAGGCAGGTCGGCGAGCCGGGAAACGAAATCTCCACCTCCTGCCCCCTCCCTAGCATTGCGGCTACTGCCGCGCGCCTGCCCGTGGGCAGGCGCGAACCAGGCGCCGCGGCCTACCCGATCGCGCGCCCCCGACTTCAGGGCGGCGGTGCTGATGGGCAGGGTCTGGTCCGTTTGGCCATCGAAACCACGACGGCCGGGCGCGTCGTCGACTACGGTCCGTTGGCGGGAGTCCGGGTGGAAGGCACGCCGCGTCCCTACGCGTGCGTCTCGACGCGCTCAGCGCGCTTCAGCTCCTGGCGCAGGGAGGCGTTGTCGCGTTCGAGCTTGACGATCCTGCCCTCCAGGTCGCGTCGTTCCGCCTGCTGCTGCCGACGCTTGGCGCGGCGTGCGCTCGACCAGCTCCAGGCAAGCCCCGGCAGCAGCACGAGCAGCAGGCCGAGCCCGGCCGCGACCACCAGCAGTTGGCCCTGGGTGAAGCCGGTGATCGAGTGGTTGAAGACGGAAACTGAGCTGGCGCTGGTGTTGCCGAGCACGGCGTCGCCGAGCAGCACGGCGTCGGCCACCGCGAGCACCAGGAAAAGTGCGGCCATGTTGCCTCCAGCGGCGTTCGGAGTGGCTCGGTGGTCGAGCCGCTCGCGCTCCTGCGCGCGTAAACCTTCCCCAAAGGAGTTCCTCTCCCCGCACAAGCTGCCACCCAAACCGGGGCAAGCTGAACCGCCCGAGTTCAGTGGGGCATATCAGGCGACGAGTTGGCCGTGCCGGCCGCGGCTGGCTGGAGGATGGGGACGAAGCACTGGGTATCCGGCCGAACACGGCCGCGACCCCAGCCGCGCGGGATGAGCTGGCAGGTTGGCGTTGCGGGACCGGGCCGGACTGCGGTTTCCTGGCTAGCTGAGCACCCTCGCGACCAGGAGCACCTCGTGACCCAGACACCCGCGCCGACCGAGCCGTTCGCTCAGCACGTCAGGCTGGCCGAGGTGGTCCACGGGCTCCGCTTCCAGCGCTACCCGCTCTTCCTGACCGGGCTGCTCTACGAGGACCCGGGCGGCCCGCTGCGCCGGGCGACCGCGGTCGCCACCCGGAGAGGCGACCTGGTCGCGTTCGACAGGGGCGAGTTCTTCGAGTCCGCCGGGCGGGTCCCGACGTCGAGGCTGTTCGACGACGACGACTTCGCCGAGCGGCCCGAGAGGACCCGCGTGGCGGCGCTCGCCGACCTCAACCAGGCCTTCTTCGCCCGCGAGGTCGCGGCTTGGACCGAGGGCCACCGCAGCGTCAACGAGATCGGCATCGGGCTGCTCCGGCACTGGTTCGCGCCCGACAAGCCGCGGGCCACGATCACCCGCTCCGAGGTGCTCGGTGTGGTCCCGCTCGAGCTCACAGATGCGCTGCTCGACACACTGCGGGAGGTCGCCGACCGCCACGAGCGCGGCTTCATGGTGGAGCAGGTCATGGAACTGCTCGTGGAGAGCTGAACCGGCCGGTGCGCTGCGGATCGAGCATCAGCCGTGCTCGTCGTCGTGGTGGTGCGGGTGCCCGTGGTCGTTGGGACCCTCACGGGGCCCCTCAGCCGGCTGTCAGCAGCCCGGCTGGCCGTAGTTCCCGCAGCAGGCGGATCGTGTGCGTGCCTTCTTCCAGCTGTTTGCCAGCGCGACGTGGATCTTGGTGGGCAAGGGCGCGTCGTAGGTGCTGAAGTTGGCGAGAAAGCCATTCCCGCTCGACCGTGCCATCGTGGTTGCGATCCTCCCTCCGCCCAGCAGGCGCCGAAGTCGTCTGACAATGCTGATGCGGCGGGCGCTCCACATCAACCCTCCGGCAAATCCACAGGCCAGCCCGCCGTGCGGCTGCTGGGACTACAGCTGGCCCGGCTCGAGCTGGTCCCCAGTCGCACCCAGCCGACAGACCAACCCATGAGAGGACAGGTGGCTCGAGCGAGGTGTCCACCATCGGCCGCTTCCGCAATAGCCCGGTAAGCGTCATCTTCACCGATTTACGTACTACAACCTACATCCGAATCAAATGATTTCTGAGCGTTCTGTACAGTCGTAACGCAAATAGACGGGTATCGCATAGCAATTCGGTACTCCTAAATTCTACGGCCCAATACGTACTCCGGTTTCACGCACGATGCGTATCCAACGAAATCCACGCCAGTGACACCATCCTAACCCTGGGTCAAAGAACCATCGACTTCATCGGCTTCAAAGGAGAAGTCGAGATGCCGAGGCGGGGGGCGGTCTCTGTTTTAAGGGCATGGAGCTTTCGTGTGCTGCCGACCTCCCGTGGCTGGTGCGGCCGACCGTCTTGCCGTGGCCCGCCGCCTCGCCCGCCCAACCCAGCCCGGTTCCGGAACCCGGAATCGGCCATAGCCCAAGGAGCGGGCGATGCGACGCACAGCAACCGTTCTTTTCCTGGCCTTCGTTGTCATGGCCGCGATGGCCACCGCGGCTTTCGCCTCTAGCGTCCACCTCAAGGGCGGCGCCCGCGCCGAGCCCGCCTTCACCGATGGGGGCCTGTTCCTGGAAGCCTCCGGGGCACTGGCCGGCCTCGGCAACGGCGACGTGATCGTCAACCTCGACGCGACCGGCAACGCCACCGCCACCTGTACCAACCCCGGCAGTGGCGTCCACCAGCCCCCGGGGCAAAACCCTGCCCCCATCACGGTAAGCGGCGCCCAGCGGATCCCAGAGAGCGAGCTCAAGAACGGCACCACCCCGTTTGACGTCTCCACGACGGGGCCGGAGACTCCGATCCCCGGCGCCCCGGGTTGTCCCAACTCGAACTGGATCGAGGACATCACCGACCTGGCCTTCACCACCGCCACGATCACCGTCGAGCAGCCGCCCGGGACGGTGGTGCTGACCGTCGTCTGCACCTTCGACCCGCCAACCTCCGACGGTCCCGTGCCTGCCGGAACGGTGAGCTGCACGAGCAGCTAATCCAGGCTTCGTCGATCGTCAACAGGCAGGGGGCGCTCATGGCGCCCCCTGCCTGGCCGCATCTGACACGTCACCTCGGCTGACCACGTCGCCCGAGCGGAGGTCTGGCAAGCCAGGCCGGGACCAGCAGCTCCTTGGTCGGTGACCCCGCCGGCGGCGGGTCAGGGTTGGTGGACGGCCTGGTAGACGCGGTCGGCGTAGTCCTCCAGCCGCTCGGCGCAGTGCTTGAGGCGCTGCTCGGCCTCGATGGCTGCGGGGGCGCCGAACAGGTCGCGGACCTTGATGTCGCGGTACCAGCGGCGCAGCCGGTCCAGGCTCTGCTCTTCCTCGTCCAGCTCGGCCAGGGTGAACTTCCGCGTGCGGGTCTCCTTGTCGAGCTCGGCCTCGTACTTGCCGCAGTCGGCCAGGAACTCGGCCCACTCGGCCTGGCGGGCGGCGGTGAACAGCCCTTCCAAGCGGGCTGCGTTGGCCTCGTCGCGGCCGGCCGCGTCCAGGCGGTCATCTGCCGGCAGCCCTAAGCTGGCTGGCGTCGCGAGCCGTTGCAAGGAGCACTGCTGATGCGGACCGTGCGGGAGACGCGCCGGTGAGTGGGCTGCTTGACACTGCTGCTCGCCTGGCCAGCCCATGGGCCTACATCGTCCTCGGGCTGCTCGCCGCCGCCGAGTCGGCCGCCTTCGTCGGCCTGTTCATCCCCGGGGAGACCGCCATGCTGCTCGGCGGCTTCCTCGCCTTCCAGGGACGCGTGAACCTCGCCGTGATGATGGCGGCCGGGGCGGCGGGCGCGGTGGTCGGCGATTCGATCGGCTACGAGATCGGCCGCCGGTTCGGCGAGCCGCTCAAGCACAGCCGACTGGGCCGCCGGGTCGGCCAGGACCGCTGGGCCAGGGGCGAGGCCTACCTGCGCGCCAAGGGCGGCCGGGC
>Ga0137365_10001736_pt1 | contig 17097 bp, 6 predicted proteins | sample SagtaG_9_FD_104799 | JGI IMG/M metagenome (GOLD analysis project Ga0137365, IMG submission 104799) | Vadose zone soil microbial communities from Sagehorn Ranch, Mendocino, California, USA - Sage1_L_40_16 metaG | ecosystem: Environmental > Terrestrial > Soil > Vadose zone | place: USA: California...
GAAAAGTTGAATCTCGAAGGTCGCAGCTACACCGTCATCGGAGTAATGCCTCCGGGTTTCGATCTTCCCGAGGCGGCCGAAATCTGGTTGCCGCTGCAAACAAAAATCGACAGTTTGCCATTCACGGACCGCGCCGTCCCTGGCTATGAGGTCGTGGCGAAACTTCGTCCGGGCGTCAGCCTGAAACAGGCGGATGCGGAATCAAAATCCATAGCGCGCCAATTGGAGCAGGAATTTCCGCAGGTGCGTCGCGGCTGGAGCGTGAAATTGATTTTGCTCCGGCAAGAATTGCTAGGCGACCTGGCGGGACGGGTGAACAAGGCGCTCGTCGCGCTCGGGGGCGGCGTCGGATTTCTTTTGCTGATTTGCTGCGCGAACGTGGCAAATCTTCAGCTCGCCCGCGGTATCGCGCGCACGCGTGAACTGGCGTTGCGGCGTGCCTTGGGCGCGAGCCGGTCCCGTTTGATTCAACAACTTCTCACTGAGAGTATGTTGTTGGCGTTGCTCGGAGGCGCGGCCGGCTTGGTGCTCGCGCATTGGATTGTTCCTTTGCTCGCTGCGATAAATCCGATCCAGGGCACTTCGCTCGCCGGCTTCTTTCACAATTTCAAGATCGACAGTCGCGTTTTGACTTTCGCGCTGCTGGTGACGCTCGCGACCGGTGTGATTTTCGGACTGCTGCCGGCACTGAAAGGCGCGGGTAAACGTGAAGTGATGCCATCTCTCAAACAGGGCGATCAACACAGTGCGAGCGCGCCCGGTCACGGTTGGCTCAATGTCCTAATCGTCTTAGAAATTGCGATCGCGATGACGTTGTTAGTGGGCGGCGGACTAATCGCGCGCAGTTTCAATCGCCTTCAGCATGTCGACCTTGGATTCAGGCCGGACAATCTCCTAACGATGAAAATGATTTTGCCGGCATCGAAATATTCCGAGCACCGAAAGCGCGTCGCGTTTGTCGATCAAGTTCTTGAACGGGTAAAAATTTTGCCGGGCGTACTCTCCGCGGGCACGACGACTAATATTCCGTTGGAGCGCGAGATCGCCTACGACTCCGTCTTTAGCGTCGAAGGGCGGTCTCCGCCCAATCCCAACGATGTCCCAATCACATCGCATCGGCTTGTTAGCCCGGACTATTTGAAGACGCTCGGTGTGACTCTGATTAAAGGCAGGCTGATCGATGAGACCGACCGAGCCGGCAAACCACCGGTGGTGGTAATCAGCGAAGAGCTGGTGCGTCAGGCATGGCCCGGAGAAGATCCGCTCGGCAAACGGATCAAGCGAGTCCGACCCAATCAGGATTTTCCCTGGATGACGGTAATCGGTGTCGTCAAAGACGTGAAAGAAGATTTGTTCAATTATCGAATCAACCGGCCTGTGTGGTATGTGCCCTATGCACAGGTCGAAAACAATTTTCCAGTTAATCTGGTGGTGCGGACGAGTAGCGACCCCGCCAGTGTGACCGCAGCTGTGCGCGAAGCGATTCACGCTGTCGATCCCGATCAGCCGGTTTCGAACGTGATGACAATGAATGAAAATCTCGCCGGCGTTCTGGTGACCGAACGTTTCAGTGCGATTTTGATGAGCGCATTAGCTGCATCCGGTCTGCTGCTCGCTGCGCTGGGACTCTACGGCGTAATGGCTTATTCGGTCTCGCAACGAACAGCCGAGATCGGAGTTCGCGTGGCATTGGGCGCGCAGCGTATTCACGTGCTGCAACTCATCCTTGGCCACGGCGCAAAACTGACGTTGTTAGGCGTCGCTATCGGTCTTGCTGCCGCGTGGGGACTTACGCGATTACTAGCCGGTTTGCTGTTCGAGGTGAACGCAACCGATCCGGTGACGTTTCTTTCCATTTCGCTGCTGCTTGTCTCAATAGCTTTGATCGCCTGTCTCCTGCCCGCGCGCCGCGCGTTGAGCGTTGATCCAGTAATCGCGCTACGTGCCGAATGATATGAATAATCTGACGTTCGCTCTGCGCCAACTTCGCAAGTCGCCGGGATTCACACTTGTCGCCGTCCTTACGCTGGCGCTCGGTATCGGCGCCAACACCGCCATCTTCAGCATCGTCAATGCGGTTCTGCTTCGACCTCTGCCGTATCCAGACGCCGACAGGATCATGGTGTTAAACGAGTCGTCCGGCCCCGGCCAGGATTATTCGGTCGCGCTGCCTGATTATTTCGACTGGCGAAATGATAATACGGTTTTTGAACATCTCGCCGCCACCCACAAGGAGTCGCGAAATCTTAGCGGTATTCCTGGTCGCGACCCCGAGCGCGTGTCTTGCGCTTCAGTCACTCGGAATTTTTTCAATGTTATCAGTGTGCCGCCGGAACTTGGTCGCACTTTCGCTGAAGATGAAGATCAAGTTGGCGCGCCACCAGTGGTCGTGATTAGCGATCGTCTCTGGCAGCATGCATTCAATCGCGACCGCGGCGTAATTGGTCGCTCGATTAACCTGCACGATCAAAATTTTACCATCATTGGTGTGATGCCGCCGCAGATGACGTCGCCGCAGGACAGCGACGCTTGGTTTTCATTGATGCGGCGAAGCAATAACCCGGCTTGGATGGATCGTTCCCATCACCCGATGATTTTTGTTTGGGGCAAACTCAAAGCTGGCGTGACTGTCGATCAAGCGCGCATGGAAATGAAAAGCATCGCCGCGCGTTTGGAGAAAACGTATCCGGACACAAACGAAAAAGTCTACGCGGTGGTCACACCGCTACTCGAAAATCTCGTTGGCAAATACAGAACCAATCTCGCACTGCTCCTCGGCGCGGTCGGATTGGTTTTGCTCATCGCCTGCGCGAACCTGGCGAACTTATTTGCAGCACGGGGCGCCGCGCGGGCGAAAGAGTTTGCGATTTACGCCGCAGTTGGCGCTACTCGCGGGCAAATTATTCGCAAGCTTCTGCTCGAAAGTTTTCTGGTCGCGATACTTGGTGGGGCGCTCGGATTTTTCATTGCTGTCTGGTTACGCGACGCCCTCATCGCTTTAGGGCCCGAAGGTGTTTCTCGATTCCAGCAAATTTCATTCGATCTGTCGGTCCTCGGTTTCACATTCCTGATCGCGTCACTGACCGCAGTGATTTTCGGATTGTGGCCGGCATGGCAAGCTTCACACGCTAACTTTCAGCTCGCATTGAAGGCAGGCTCGGCCGGGAGCGGCGATCCACCGTCGGCCAAACGCGCGCGTGATTGGCTCGTTATCAGCGAGATTGCGCTTACTCTGACATTGCTCGTCGCAGCCGGCCTCGTTCTGAAAAGCTTTTCGAAAATGCAGGCGCTTCAGCTTGGTTACGAGCCGCGTGGTCTCTTTAGCGCTCGGTTGGAGTTGCCGTGGAAAACTTATTCAAGCCGCGAGAAAATCGGCACATTTACCAAAGCGCTGCTCGATAGAGTAAGTGCGCTTCCCGGCGTTCAAAGTGCCACCATCGGCTCCAATTCGCCTTTGATGGGTGGCTGGCAAACCGGATTCGTTCGTGAAGGTGTGCCCACGCCGTCGCCCAGCAACCTGCCCTCGGCGGATCTCGAAGTGATCACCGGCAATTACTTTGCGACGTTTAAGGTCCCACTTCTGCGCGGCCGCACTTTCAACGAACGCGACACAAAAGATTCGCCGCGCGTAGTCATCATCGATCAGGCAACGGCGGAACAATTCTTCCCGGGTGAAGACCCGATCGGCAAACGTCTCTCGGTTGACGCCGGAAACGACGAAGAAGGTTACGTCATGTCGGAGATCGTCGGTGTCGTTGCGCGAATGCGCTTTCACGCCATCGATGAGATGGCACCGTTGCCAGTGATTTATTGTTCGATGGCTCAGGCGCAACGAACCACCCTGGATTTATTCGTTCGTTCGAATCTGAATGCCGTGTCGCTTAGCAAATCGATTCACGACATCGTCACCTCGATTGATCCTTCGCAACCTGTGTTCGACGCTCGCCCAATGATCGATCGTGTGCACGAAACGTGGGGCACACAACGTCTCCTCAGTTTTCTTTTCTCGATCTTCGCCGGTCTCGCGCTTCTGCTAGCCACGGTCGGTGTATATGGGCTGCTCGCTTACACAACGCTCAAGCGTGTCCGCGAAATCGGCATTCGTCTCGCTCTCGGCGCCCGTCCGGCCCAGATCCGCGCACTTGTTCTTTCGCACGGGATGCACTTGCTTTTGATTGGGTCGGCGATTGGTCTGTTCAGCGCCTTTGCGCTGTCGCGGGCGTTGCAAAGTGTGCTGTTTGAAGTCAGCGGCGTTGATCCAAAGATTTATCTCGGAGTCGGCCTCCTTCTTTTTGGCGCAACTCTTTTTGCATCATGGATTCCCGCGCACCGTGCGTCGCGCGTCAACCCGGTCGTCGCTTTTCGCGCAGAATGAAACCTTAACTTCGCATCGACATGAACGACCTCCGCTTTGCTCTACGCCAGCTCCGCAAATCACCGGGGTTTACGTCTGTTGTGGTCATCACGCTGGCGCTGGGCATTGGCGCCAACGCCGCCATCTTCACGCTCGTGCGCGGCGTGCTCATCAAGCCTCTGGTCAACCGAGACGAGGACCGACTGATTTATATCCGGCAGAGCGCGCCGGGCATCGGCAACAAAAACAGCACTTGGTCGATGCCGGAAATTCAGGACTTAAAGGCGCGGGTCAGAAGCCTCAGCGAGTTCGGCGACTTCTCCACCGTCCCATTCACGATGATCGGGCTCGGCGAGCCTCGCGAAGTCAATGGCGGCGTGGTCAACGGGTCCTACTTCGACGTCATGGGACTGCGTCCGGTCCTCGGGCGCCTCATCGGCCCCGAAGATGACGGCCCAAAGGCTGCCAGCGTCGTTGTCCTCACCTATCGTTTCTGGTCGAACACCCTCAAGCAAGATCCTTCCGTTATTGGCAAAACCGTTAACCTTGGGGGCGTGGAGGGCGATCGTTCCGCCACGATCATCGGCGTGCTCGAGCATAGCGTCCCGTATCCCCAGGAGACTGAAATCATTGCCAACGTGGCCAGCAGCCCCCATCACCTCTCGGCAACGATGGTTACCGAGCGTGTCCATCGCATGACGGAGCTTTTTGCGCGTCTCGCTCCCGGAGCCAGCCTTGATCAGGCTCGCATCGAATTACGCTCAGTGTACGTCACGATGAAAAAAGACCACCCTGAGGCGTACTCGAAGCAGGCCGACTTTCAAATCTCGGCCAGGCTGCTTCGCGACCAGATCACTTCGGGCGCAAGGACCGTGCTGCTCGTTCTGCTCGCAGCGTCAGCCCTACTCTTTGTCGTCGCGTGTTCCAATGTGGCGAACCTCATCCTGGCGCGAACCGTTCGCCGCGAAGGAGAGCTGGCGATACGAACCGCACTCGGCGCAAGCAAAGGTGCGCTTCGCCGCATGTTGCTGGCCGAAAGCCTCCTGCTCTGCGGGTCCGGCGCCGCGCTCGGCGTGATGAGCGCGCAGTGGATGGTTGACGTTCTGGCTCGTTACGCGTCGCGTTTTTCGGTTCGCGCGCTCGATCTTACCGTCGATTCCAGCCTGCTCTGGGTGGGCGTGGCGCTCGCCATTGTCGCCGCCGTGATTTTGGCCTTTGTCCCGCGCCTCCCCGCTGACACATCTGGTGCACTGCATTTGTCGAGCGACACCGTCAGGATGACCGGCAGCAAGAGTCGCCAGCGTATCTTCGTGGTGACGCAAATCGGCGCATCGTTCGTACTGCTGGCCGGCACGAGTGTGCTGGTCACTACGCTCATCGCACTGCAAAGGACGCAGAGCGGTCTGGATACGCGCCATGTCCTTGCCATCAACGTTCCCGCGGTATTTTACGGAAAGACACGCCAGCAAGTTGTCGATTTTTACAAGGAAGTCATACGTCGCATTGATGCGCTTCCAGGTGTCAAGGAGACGGCCTTCGGCATGATCGCTCCCTGGCGCGATGCCGGCTCCGGTCCCACTCTGCAATTCAGCGCCGATGGTCACGTTAACGCCGCGGGCGAAGAGGACCCCCGCGCGCAGTATCGTGTTATCTCTCCCGGGTTCTTTGCGGCGTTGGGCGTTCCCATCATTGCGGGACGCGACTTCAATGAGCTCGATGGTCGAAGCAAAGAGCCCGTCGCCATCATCAGCGAAACCCTCGCGCAGCGCATGTTCCCTAATCAGGACCCCATCAATCGGCACGTGTTCTGGACCGATCCCGTCTTGAAAGTCAGCCGCAGGGTCGCGCCGCGGGAGCTGCAACGCATCATTGGCGTCGCCAGCGATATTGACGACGACCATATTGTTCCCGAGCCCACCCTCACCATCTACCACACGTTTGAACAGGGACCACTGTTTCGCGGCCGCCTTTTCGTGCACACCAGTGCAAATCCTTATTCGCTGATCACGCCGGTCACGCGCATTATTCGCGACCTGTCTGCGGATCAACCCATTGAGCACGCCGCTACCCTCGAAGACGCCCGCGCTGAGGTGCTCACCCCGCACCGTTTGAACTCGGTAGTGTTTGGCGTGTTCGCCGCAGTTGCACTGTCGATTGCCGTGGTCGGCGTCGCCGGCGTGCTGGCGTTTTCCGTCAGCGCACGCACGCGAGAGTTCGGTATCCGGCTGGCGCTGGGATCGCAGCCGCAGCGTCTTTTCAAGAATGTCATCGCGGAAGGGGCCGCAATGGCCGCGGCGGGCATCATGGCAGGCGCGGTATTCGGATTCGTCCTGGCGCGTGTGGCAAGCAGCTATTTCACCGATGTAACGATGCCTGGCGTTTTTCCGGTGGCCGCCTCTGCGCTTGTGCTGCTGGCGGTTGCGGTGGTCGCGTCGATGCTGCCTGCGGCGCGCGCCGCGAGCGTCGATGTTATTCAAGCCCTGCGTACCGAATGACCGAATTTCTAATTTCTGATCCCATGAACGATCTCCGCTTTGCTCTGCGCCAGCTCCGCAAATCACCGGGGTTCACGTCTGTCGTGGTCATCACGCTGGCACTCGGTATTGGCATGAACACCACGATCTTCAGTTTGATCCAAGACCTTTTCCTGCACGGCCTGCCCTTTTCCGAGCCCGAGCGTGTCGTGCGCATTTATGGCGAGTCGAAAGAGCGCGATTTAAAACAAATGCCGTCCTCCGTGCCGAAGTTCTGGCACTACCGAGACGGACAAACCGTTTTCTCGAGCATCGCGGCGGATTGGGGCAACGGCTTCATCATGACAGGATCCGGCGAGCCGGTTCAGTTACTCGGCGGCAACGTGACTGCCAACTATTTCGAATTGCTCGGCATACATCCGATTCTGGGCCGCAATTTTCGCCCTGAGGAAGAGAGCAAAGGCGACGTCGTGATGGTGACGGAAAGTTTCTGGCGCAAGCATTTCAACTCCGATCCGGCGATTCTCGGCCGCAGCATCACACTGAACGGAGTGCCCTATACAATCATCGGCGTGCTGCCCAACCTGCCGATTTCTTGGTTCGGGCGCGACTCGGAGATTTTTGCCAACAAACCATTCGAGCCGTCCGGGATTACGAAAGGTCGCTTGATGCGCGGAGTCAGCTTCATGCGCGTGACGGCGCGGTTAAAACCTGGCATTTCGATCTCACAGGCGCAGGCGGCGATGCCGGCATTATCCCAAAGCTATAAAGCGCAACACCCGGAAACGGCCGACAATACCTGGTCGCCGTACCTGGTCTCAGCGGCAGAAGATGTCACCGGAGATTTACGTCCGGCTTTCCTGACCCTGCTTGCGGCAGTGAGCGCGGTACTGCTCATCGCATGCAGCAATGTCGCAAATTTGTTGCTGGTGCGCTTCACGGGACGCAAGCGCGAGATCGCGTTGCGCATGGCACTCGGGGCAGAGCGGCGCGGAATCGTGCGGTTGTTTGTTTTCGAGAGCGCATTGGTGAGCGTCATCGCAGGCCTGATCGGATTGTGCCTGGCGCTCTGGACAGTGTCCGTCATTCCGAAATTGGCCGGTCAAAATATTCCACTGGAAAGCGAAGTAAAACTGCAATGGCCGGTGCTCATTTTCACACTGGGACTATCGCTCATCACCGGGCTTCTTATGGGCCTGTATCCGGCGTGGCAGAGTTCGCGGGCCGATCTCGTCGATGGTCTTAAGGAGGGCGGACGCGGAGCGCGTGGCAGTCGTGGTCAACATCATTTCCGCCGCGGTTTGGTCACCGCGCAAGTTGGATTGTCGGTCGTGCTGCTGGCCGGAGCCGCCATGCTGATTTCCAGTTTTGTCCGGCTCAGTCGCCAGGAAGCGGGGTTCCGGTCGGGACGAGTTTGGGCGGGAGGAATTGGTCTTCCGCCCGCGCAATATCCCGATCCCGCGACACGCGCACGTTTCGCGGAACGATTGCAAGCGGAATTGCAGACTGCTCCCGGAGTGGAGGCCGCCGCGATCACGGACGCGGTTCCACTCTCTGGAAATCGTTCGTCGTCGCCGTATGCACGTCTCGATGGAAATCCTGTGCCGGTGAATCAGCGGCCGCTCGGTCTCACGCGCAGCGTTTCGCCTGGATATTTTCGAACGCTCGGGATTCCGCTCCTTTCCGGTCGCGATTTCACCGAACAAGATAAGGTGGACTCGCGGTTCGTGGTGATTCTGAGCAACTCGACTGCGAAAAAACTTTTTCCGAACGAGAACCCAATCGGCCATCAAATTCTTTTCGGCACTGACAATGGCAACGGGCTTCCGGCGGAAGTGATTGGCGTGGTGGGCGACGTCCGCTCCCAAGAGCTGTCCAAATCGAACGATGTGGAATTTTATCGGCCGTGGCCGCAACGCAGCGCGCCGTTTCTCAACGTTCTCGTCCGCAGCGCAACCAAACCGGAAGCGACGGCGGGGATTGTTCGCTCGGGTCTGAACAAGATCGACAACGGATTGCCGATTCTGCAACCGAATACTCTTGACGCGATTGTGTCACAATCGCTTGGCCAGCAAAGATTGACAATGACGTTGCTTGGCGTTTTCGCCGGCATCGCTTTGTTGCTTGCAGTCGTTGGAATTTACGGCGCCGTCGCTTACACCGTCGAACAACGCACGGCCGAAATTGGAGTGCGGATGGCGCTGGGCGCACAGACAACTGACGTGCTCCGTTTGGTCGTTCGGCAGGGAATGAACCCGGTCATTCTCGGCTTGATCATTGGTTTGGCAGGAACATTTGCCGTCGGCCGACTGCTCGCGGCCCAGCTCTATCAAATTTCGCCACACGATCCATTTTTGCTCGGCGCCGCCGCAATCGTGCTGGCCGTCGCCGCTTTGCTTGCCTGTTTGATTCCGGCGCGCCGCGCCACATTGGTCGATCCCATTCGAGCACTACGCACCGAGTGATATGAATGATCTAAAGTTTGCGCTCCGCCAACTCCGCAAATCGCCGGGCTTCACGTCGATTGCGGTCATCACATTGGCGCTGGGAATCGGGCTAAACACTACAATCTCTAGTTTGGTCAACGATCTGTTTCTGCGCGGTTTGCCATTCAAAGAGCCATCGCGCGTTGTTCACCTCGACAACAGCGACAAGGCGCGCGATTTGGAGGATGTCGGAATATCGGCGCCGCGTTACCAACTTTATCGTGACGGTCAGACGATTTTTGACGGTCTCGCCGCGGAGAATTTCTTTGCGTTCACGCTGACCGGACTTGGCGATCCTGTTCAAATTTTCGGCGGCCGATTGACCTCCAACTATTTCGATGTGCTGGGCGTTCGCCCAATTCTTGGCCGTAATTTTCTGCCGGAAGAAGAGGAAAACGCCGACGTCGCATTGGTGACGAAAAATTTCTGGCAGGAACGCCTCGGAGGCGATCCGAATGTGATTGGGCGAAGCATCACCCTCGATGGGACGCCGCACCCGATCGTTGGCGTTCTGCCAAATATGCCGGCAACGTGGTTCGGGGCGAACTCGATCGCGGAAGTTTGGACGACGAAACCTTTTCAGATTCCCGGCTTCAGTTATGAGCAAATGATGCGCGGCGCCTTTTTTCTGCGCGTAGTCGGACGATTGAAATCGGGGGTGACGGTTCAACAAGCGCGCGCCGCATTGCCATCGTTGGAACAGAGTTATCGTGCCCAATATCCGAACAAGATCGACAGCGCATTGGTAACGACGCTGCGGGCTTTGCCTGAAGACGTGACCCGGAATTTCCGCGCGGGCTTCGTTACACTTTTCGCCGCAGTGAGTTTCGTTTTGTTAATTGCTTGCAGCAATGTTGCCAATCTATTGCTTGTTCGTTTCAGTGGACGCCGGCGCGAGGTCGCGTTGCGAATCGCGCTTGGGGCTTCGCGCACGAGCGTCGTCCGTTTGTTCGTTGCCGAAAGTTTGCTGGTGAGTGTAATTGCGGGAGCGGGCGGCGCGCTCGTGGCCTGGCATTTGGTGCCGTTGGTCCCGGGGATGGCATCCAAATTTCTTCCGTTGGAAACCGGAACCGCGACCAGTTTGTCAATTCCAGTTCTACTATTCGCGATTGGATTGTCGGTCTTGACCGGTCTCTTGATGGGAATCTATCCAGCGCTTCAGAGTTCGCACGCCGATTTGGTTGATGGGTTGAAAGAAGGCGGCCGCGGCACAAGCGGCAGTGTGCGCCAACAGCGCTTCCGCAAAATCCTCGTCGGCGCGCAAGTCGCGCTCTCGGTCACGCTGTTGGTCAGCGCTGCGCTGCTCATCACGAGTTTCATCCGCTTGAGTCAGCAGAACATCGGCTTCCGTTCCCAGAATCTTTGGACGGGTGCGGTTACACTGCCGACTTCGCAGTATCCCGACCCTCCGTCGCGTCAACGTTTTGTTGAACAAACACTCCATGAGTTGCGCAGTGTTCCGGATCTCGAGAGCGCGACTATCAGCGGCGATATTCCTTTGGTTGGCTTCAGTCGTTATCTTTATGCGCGGGGCGATCGTGATGTTCCGCCAGTCGAAGAGCGCGCGATCGCGCCCGGTCACGACATTGCTCCCGGATATTTCAAGACCTGGGGAGTGCCGTTTCTGGCTGGCCGTGAGTTCAATGAGCACGACACCGCCGACGGACAGAAAGTTTGTTTGATCAGTCGGGCCGGTGCGAAAATAGTTTATCCGGGTGAGAATCCAATCGGAAAGACTTTGCTCCTAGGCAGTGTGCCGTGGGAAATTGTCGGAATCGTCGGCGATGTGCGCTCAGTACGAGTGGCCGAGGCGCCGGGTATGGAATTTTATCGACCGTGGGCGCAACATAATTTTCCACTCGTTAACATCACCGTCCGCAGCAATCTAAAAGTGGATGCGGTCACCAAGCTGGTGCAGTCCGCGCTTGCGAAAGTGAATCCCGGATTGGCCATCGCGGTGCCGCAAACTATGGACGCGGTCGTCGCGCAAGCGCTCGGCCAGGCCCGTTTGATGATGTGGTTGCTCGGAATTTTTGCTGGAGTCGCCTTGCTCCTCGCCAGCATCGGTATTTACGGCGCAGTCGCTTACACGGTCGAGCAACGCACTGGAGAAATTGGAGTTCGTATGGCGTTAGGTGCGCAAACGCGCGACGTGTTGCGCCTGGTTGTGAACCAGGGAATGAAACCGGTCCTCATCGGGCTAGGCATCGGAATTGGATTGGCCTTCGCGGTCGGTCGTTTAATTGCTTCACAGCTTTATCAGGTGTCGGCGTACGACCCAGTGCTGCTCGGCGGCGCAACAATTCTGCTCGCGGCGACCGCAGTAATGGCATGTCTGCTCCCGGCTCGCCGCGCCACACGGGTCGATCCGATTAAAGCACTACGCACCGAATGATATGAATGATCTAAAGTTTGCTTTGCGCCAGCTCCGAAAATCTCCTGCATTCACCGCGATTGCTATCATCACATTGGCGCTCGGGATTGGGCTGAACACTACGATCTTCAGCTTGATCAACGACCTTTTCTTGCGCGGATTGCCATTCAAGGAGCCGTCCCGAGTTGTCCACATGTTCGCCGGCGACAAGTCGCGCAATCTTGTCGATATCGCGATCTCCGCGCCGCGCTTTCAACATTACCGGGAAGGACAAACACTTTTTGACGGTTTCGCCGCCGAGAACGGATTTCTCTTCACACTGACTGGCATCGGCGGTCCTGTGCAGGTTTTTGGGGGCAGAGTAACTCCGAATTACTTCGATGTGCTTGGCGTCCGGCCAATACTCGGCCGGAATTTTCGGCCTGATGAAGAGGAGGGCGCGGATGTCGCGTTGATCACAAAAAGTTTTTGGCAGAAGCGGCTCGGCGGCGATCCAAACGTAATCGGGCGTAGCATTACACTCGACGGAACGCCGCACACGATTGTTGGCGTCTTGCCGAACGCGCCAAAACAATGGTTTGGAGCGAATCCTATCGCCGAAGTTTGGACGACGAAACCGTTTCAACTTCCGGGATTCTCGTACGAGCGCATGATGCGGGGGACGGGGTTTCTGAGGGTAATTGGCCGAATGAAGCCGGGGATCACGCTCGAACAGGTGCGCGCCGCGTTGCCGTCGCTCGAGCAGGGTTACCGTGCGCTTTACGCGAACAAGATCGACAGCACGGCCAGCACATCAGTCAAAACGCTTCCACAGGATGTGACGGAAAACATTCGCGCCGGATTCGCGACGCTTTTTGCTGCGGTGTGCTTTGTGTTGCTGATCGCATGCAGCAACGTTGCGAATCTTTTGCTAGTCCGCTTCAGCAGCCGGCGTCGAGAGATTGCGCTCCGAATGGCGGTCGGCGCCTCGCGCAGCAGTATCGTGAGGCTCTTCGTTTGGGAAAGTTTGCTGGTGAGTCTCTTTGCCGGCGCGCTCGGCGCGTTTCTGGCGTGGCGGCTTGTGCCGGTCATCCCCAAAATGGCGTCCAATTTTCTTCCGCTTGAGGGAAATGCGGCCAGTAGTCTCTCCGTGCCAGTGCTCGGATTCACGATTGGATTGTCTGTGTTGACCGGTTTACTGATGGGAATTTATCCTGCGCTTCAGGGCTCCCACTCGGACTTGGTCGGTGGTTTGAAGGAAGGTGGCCGCGGAACGAGTGGAAGCATTCGACAACAGCGATTCCGCAAAATTCTCGTCGGGGCACAAGTGGCACTTTCAGTGACGTTATTCGCCGGCGCGGCCTTACTCATCACGAGTTTCATTCGATTGAGCCAGCAGAATCTCGGGTTCCAACCGCATAATCTGTGGACCGGGGCGATCGCTGTGCCGGCAGCGCAATATCCAGATGGGCCGTCGCGTCAGCGTTTTGTCGAGCAAATCCTCGCTGCGTTGCGCGATGCGCCAGGCATCGAGAGTGCGACTGTCAGCGGCGATATTCCCCTCGCTGGTGGAAATCGCACGCTTTACGCGCGCGCGGATCGCGATGTGCCGCCAATGGAAAAGCGAGCGAATGCGCCAAGTCACGACGTCGTCCCGGGATATCTTAAGACCTGGGGAATCCGGCTCATCGCCGGACGTGATTTTGATGAACATGATCTCGCGGAAGGCCGCAACGTCTGTCTCATTAGCCAGACAGGGGCAAAAACAGTTTTTCCGAATGAAAATCCCATCGGCAAAACGTTGCTGGTCACCAGCAACAGCACGCCCGTGGAAATTGTCGGCATCGTCGGCGATGTGCGGTCGCAACGGATCGCTGAATTGCCCGAAATGGAATTTTATCGGCCGTGGGCCCAGGAAAACTTTCCATTCCTAAGTATCGCAGTCCGCAGCAACTTTAAGCTCGATGCGATCACCAGGCTGGTGCAGTCCGCGATTAGTAAAGTAGATCCAGGCATTGCGATTGCGATCCCTCAGATGATGGACACAGTCGTCGCGCAAGCGCGCGGGCAGGCGCGATTGATGATGTGGTTACTTGGAATTTTCGCCGGCGTCGCATTATTGCTTGCGAGCATCGGCATTTACGGAGCCGTCGCATACAGCGTTGAACAACGCACTGGCGAAATCGGCGTGCGCATGGCGTTAGGGGCACAAACCGCAGATGTGCTGCGGCTTGTTGTTCGTCAGGGAATGGCTCCTGTCTTATTGGGACTCACCGTCGGCATGGTGGCTGCTCTAGCGTTGGGTCGTTTGCTCACTACGCAGCTTTACCAGGTTTCGCCGCACAATCCGGCGCTTCTCGCTACCACAGCGCTCATTCTCGGGGCAGTCGCACTGCTTGCATGTTTCCTGCCCGCGCGGCGCGCAACATTCGTAAACCCAATCGAAGCGCTTCGGGCAGAATGACCAACTAAATGCAAACCTTTCTCCAAGACCTGCGCTTCGGCTTGCTCGCTCTCATCCAGGATGTGCGCTTCAGTCTCCGCATCCTGCGCAAATCTCCAGGATTCACGATCGTCATGATTCTAACACTCGCCCTCGGGATCGGCGCCACGACGGCGATTTTTGCCGTTGTGGACGGCGTTGTCTTGAAACCGCTTGTCTACTCGCACCCTGAACAACTCGTTAGCGTAGAAATCAGCCCGCTGGCGTTGGATCCGTCACTACGCGGCATGGCGCCGGAAGATTATTTTGTATTTCGAGAACAGAATCGGACCTTTCAGCAAATAGGGATCTACGCCGAGACTGACACGGACCGAGACGTCAACGTTACCGGCCTCGCTGAACCGGAACGGGTCCACGCGCTGAATGTAACTTATGATGTCCTTTCGACGTTAGCCGTGCGGCCGATGATCGGCCGCGTCTTCCTTCCCTCCGACGATTCTCCCGGCCAGCCCGCCACCGCGATTTTGACCTACGGTTACTGGCAACGGCATTTCAGTGGCGACGCTTCAGTGCTCGGCAGAACGATCATCGTCGATGGAAAAGCTCGCGAGATCATTGGTGTCATGCCACGCGATTTCCGTTTTCTCGACGTAGTCGATTTGGCTTTGATCCTTCCTCTGCAGTTGGACCGCAACAAAACAGAGCTGGGGAACTTCAGTTACTTTGGGATCGCTCGGCTGAAACCTGGAACAACAATCACCGAGGCAAGCACTGATGTCGCGCGAATGCTTCCCATCACTTTCGAGTCCTTTGCGCCCCGGCCGGGTCTTAGTCTTGATTTGCTCAAACAATCTCGCCTCAGCCCAAGCCTCCGTCCCCTGAAAGAAGAGGTTGTTAGCAACGTAAGCACGTTGCTTTGGGTGGTAATGAGCGGAGTGGGGATCGTTCTGCTCATTGCTTGCGCCAACGTCGCCAACCTTCTTCTCGTGCGCACCGAAGGTCGGCAGCACGAGCTCGCGCTTCGAGCCGCGCTTGGCGCAACCCGCCGACGCATCGCCTTTCAACTGCTTCAAGAGAGCCTTACGATCGGTGTGTTGGGCAGCCTTGCCGGTTTCGCGCTCGCCTACGCCGGCTTGCGCTTTTTGGTTGCCTTTTCACCGGCTGGACTCCCACGGCTAGACGAGATCAGTATCAACTCACGCGTCCTTTATTTCACTTTTGGAATCACACTCTTCACCAGTTTGCTATTTGGCCTGATCCCAGCTCTCAAATATTCCGGTGTTCGCGCGGGGATTCTTGAAACTGGTCGGATTCTAGGGCCAAGCCGCGAACGACATCGCGCGCGCAACTTTCTTGTCACCACCCAGATCGCACTCGCCGTCGTCCTGCTGATTTGTGCAGGACTGATGATCCGCACGTTTGTGATTTTAACGCAGGTTAGTCCGGGATTCCTCGGTCCGTCTGAGCTTCAGACGTTTCGGATCGCCGTTCCAACTTCCGACGTCGCTGACGATACGGGGGTCGCTCACATCGAGCAGCAAATTCATGATAAGCTTGCCGCAATTCCAAGCGTTTCTGCCGTCGCCTTAGCCAGCGCCGTCCCTCTCGACCAAGATTCACGGTTCGACAATGTCTTCGCCCAAGATCGCGCTTATGTGCAGGGAGCTGCTCCTCCGATTCGACATCTTGTTTTTGTTTCGCCGGGATATTTCGCGACTTTAGGTATCCCGCTTATCGCTGGCCGCGATCTGACTTGGGCTGACATCTATAACAAAGCGCCAGTCGCGCTGATCTCGGAAAATTTCGCCCACGAATATTGGCACACACCGGCTGAAGCGCTGGGTAAGCGTATTCGAATCCGAACGACGGACGATTGGTCTGAAATCATAGGTGTTGTGGGGAATGTTCACGACCAAGGCATGGACAAGCCGGCGCGGACCAATGTCTATTGGCCCGTCTTACAGGCGAACTTCTGGGGTCGTCCACTCCGCGCCCAGCGGAACGTGACGTTTGTTTTGCGCAGTTCTCTTGCTGGCTCCGAAAGTCTTTTGAAACAGGTTCGTCAGGCGGTTTGGTCGGTGGACGGCAATCTACCGTTGGCAAGTGTTTACACACTCAATCATCTTTACATCAGATCACTGGCACCCGTTTCGTTTACGTTGGTCATGCTCGGAACCGCCGGCGCGGTCGCCCTGCTTCTGGGGGCGGTGGGTCTCTATGGCGTAATTGCTTACTCCGTTGCGCAACGCACTCGAGAAATCGGAATTCGCGTGGCGCTAGGTGCTCAAAGGAAAAATGTCGTAAGGCTTTTTCTGCGAGAGGGAATGTCGTTCATACTTGTCGGTCTGCCGCTTGGTCTGGCGGGCGCTTTCGCCCTAACACGGCTTCTGTCCAGCCTGCTTTTCGGCGTGAAAGCAAGTGACCCGCTAACTTTTGTCTCTGCTGCGGTTGTGCTGGTGCTTGTCGCCTTTGCGGCATGTCAGATTCCGGCACGTCGAGCTCTCCGCATCGATCCGATGGAAGCCTTGAAATCCGAGTGATTCTCTAAATGCAAACCTTTTTCCAGGACCTTCGCTTCGGCTTCCGAATGCTTCGGCGCACTCCTGGCTTTTCCATTCTAGCTATTCTCTGCCTCACGCTCGCCATCGGCACTAACGCAGCCGCCTTAAGTTGGATCGAAGGGATTCTCATCCGTCCCTATCCGCTCGTCGCGCACCAGGACCGGATGTTCGCGCTCAATTGCACGACCCGGGGCGCTCAGGGTTTCACCGGACTTTCTTATCCCGACTTCCTCGATCTCGAAAAAAACTCGACTCTGGTCGAGTCGTTCATCATCGATAAAATCACCGGCACAACGCTGAGCAATGGCGACCGCGCTGAGCGTGCGGTCGGAGGAATGGTGTCCGCGAATTATTTCGACGCGCTCGGCGTGCGGCCGATTCTCGGCCGCGGATTCAGACCGGAAGAAGGAACCGGTCGTAATGCCC
>Ga0137365_10001743_pt1 | contig 17067 bp, 21 predicted proteins | sample SagtaG_9_FD_104799 | JGI IMG/M metagenome (GOLD analysis project Ga0137365, IMG submission 104799) | Vadose zone soil microbial communities from Sagehorn Ranch, Mendocino, California, USA - Sage1_L_40_16 metaG | ecosystem: Environmental > Terrestrial > Soil > Vadose zone | place: USA...
AGCTGAAGTGAGGCCTCAAACTTTGATTAAGGCATAGGGGCGGCCGGTCGATTTCTCGACCGGGAACGCCACGTTGTAGACCGGCGCGCCGCGAGGCGTGTGGCCCTGGTAGCGACCGTGATGGGCATGACCATGTACGACAGCGCTCACCTTGAAGCGGTCGATCGTTTCGCTGAGACGTGACGAACCCAGGAATGGGAAGATCTCCAGCGGCTCGCCTTCGACGGTGTCAAGAATGGGCGCATAGTGCAGGACCACGACGGCCCGCTCGTTGCGGACCGCGCGCATCGCATTCTCGAGTCGCATGGCTTCGCTCACGGACTCGGCCACGAAACTCTTGACGACAGTTTCGCCGAACGAAGCGAGCATTCGGCGGCCGAAACCGCCGATGAAACCCTTTACCCCGACGAAAGCGACGCCATTTGTCTCGTACGAGTGCCCATTGAGCAAGTGCATCCCGGCGGCCTTCAAGATTTTCTCGACGTCGTCGGCCTGGCCGGACTCGTAATCATGATTTCCCAGCACGCCGACGACCGGGATAGAGCAAGCGCGCAAATCCTCGGCAAGAACTTCTGCCTCGCGCGGCTTGCCGACGTCCGTTAGGTCGCCGCAAAGAACGAGCACTTCCGCCTTGGTCGAGATTTCGGCAAATAGTTCCCGGAACAACGACGTGCGATCTTCCTTGATGTGTAGGTCGCCGATGGCGGCGAACGTGAACATGTCGGATTTTGCAGGCATGTCGTCACTCACTCTCCTCACCTACGTCGGCGAAGCCCCATTCTTTGACGGCCGACTCGTAATCGATCTGCGACAACATTTGACCACGGCATATCTTCACACGTGGGGGCGGCAGGTCGAGCTGTCGCTCGAGCCGACCGAGCAGCTCATCCATGAGCCAGCGCGGTACGTGTTCGCGCTCGCTCGGATAAGCCCAGCGGAAGTTGAGAAGATGGACCAGGAGCACTTCCCAGTTCAGGTCCATGTAGCCGAGAAGACGCCGCCAATCGATCCGATCATGCTGTTTGAGTATGAGGTGCACGATGTCTGCACCGTCGTAGCGATGTCGCAGTTGAACGAAGGCCTTGGACCAAATCAGCTCCGTCGGTGCGACGACACGCACCGGTATGCCGAACACCTCGACACGCGGTGCGTGCTCGAACCATTGATCGCTCACGGGCATGACGCCGTGCCACGAGGCGAAGATCACGTCGAAGAAATGCTCACTGCGGAAGATTTTGGCGATCCAACGCTCGTCCTCGACCTCGATGGCATAACCCAGGCTTTTGAAGCGATCGAGGATGCGAGGGTAATCGCTCGGTTTACAAAGGATGTCGAGGTCCTTGGTTGCGCGCGTGATGCCGGTATAGGCGCTGAGCGCGTAAGTGCCGGCCAACAGAAACGGAAGACCGAGCTTCGACAGCTCGCGCAAGGCCTCTGCGTAAAAGGCCTCGGCCAGCGCCGACGGTGCGGTCGGCTCGGCTGCGGCATCAATCGTGTGAATAGCCTTGGTGACTGCTCGGGTCTCGCCTGCCATGAAACCGTTGGACAACGTGGGTGGGAGTCAGCCGCGGCGGCGTCTCCGGCACCTATTCGACAATCAAATAGCGCGTACAAAGTTCCGTCCCCGAAGGCCTTTGTCTCGCACGACACGCTGCGACTGCGGCATGCCCGTGCGGACGGAACGAGAAAGGGGACGAGTGACTTGGCTCGTGCAACCTCGGTTCGTCAATGATCCCTTTTCGGATCCCGCTTTCGTTTCCCACGCCTACATGGATCATTTTGCAGGCTTCGATCGCCTGCTGCTCCCCCTCAGCACACTAGCCCCTCATACCCCTAAATGGCCCTTCGTCACAGTAGGGCCGTTCAAATTCGGAGCCTGCAAAAGAGAAGCCCCGCTGAAGCAGGGCTAGTTGAGAACCCAAGAAGTAGTCCCGAAGTGAGGGACCACCTCTGTTCCTTGCCACACAGTTGGATGATTGCAAAGCCCATGGGCCTGCACTGCGCAGTTCCCCGGCTGGAACGTTTTTGTTCGTTTGTTCAGAAAGGACTCTTCGTCCGTGTTGGCGTGAGGCCCCGTGGTACCGTGCTGGAACTGAGCGGTACCTCAGCCGTTTTCTCATGAGACGAGAATGCAGGCTGACAGCAATCGTCCGCCACCACAAAGAGTATGAACGCCGGCACTGAAAAGTGAGAGCGTCAAAGCTGAAACCGAAGCGCATCTACGCACCCCGGATTATCTCCGACCACATCATGGTGCAGGAGGATTTCGAACGGCTGCACAAGTTCCTGCTTGAGACGGAGAGCCTCCCAGAAGTCTCCGATGATATGCGAGAGCTGGTCGAGGACGAATGGCCAGAGCTGGTGCACAAGCTGCCACCAAAGGTGCCTGCTAGGCGCTGATAAGGACTGCGCCGATGATTGTTCCCCAAACTGCTGCTGACCCAAGGCCAATCAATATAATCGCGGCAAGGAAGCCAACAGAAAGCAATAATCCATCTTCCTCGACATAGGCAAGAGAGATCAGTGAGATCACCATCGCAGGCGCGATGTTACTCAAAGGCACTGGCGTGAGTAGCAGGACAACAGTCAACAATAGGACCATGACGCCGATAGCGCGCTTCGCCACTTCAAAGATCATCGGCCAGCGCGGATGAACGGCTCTCTCAAGATACTTCAAAAAATGAATAGCGCGGCCACCAAGCCGAAGCAGCTGTTTAGTCGGCAAGCGTCGCGTCATGATAAAATGCGGGAAAACAGGTTCGGCGCGACCCACAATCAATTGCACCGCCATGACCGCGAGGATGAGCCCGGGGACCGTGGAGCCTACCGGTGTCGTCGCCAGCAGTCCAAGAGACAGCATGACTATGCCGAACGAATGCCGGTGCAAGGTCGATGTCAGCCAGCCAACAGTGACGTACTCTGCGGGTGCTTGACGTATGAGTTCCTGCAGCAGCCGTGAGATCGGCGCGTGGGTTTTCGTGTTGGTCGGGATGTCGTGCATTCGCGTTTTCCCGGCTTTCTTTCCTGAGATTTTTTATTGCGTAGGACGCGGACCGTTCTCGTGCCGCGCTGTCGATAACATCGCAAGGTTGATCCCGTTCCCTCGCCAGCAGTCGAAAGCCGGGATGCTTCGGATTGCCGACACCGAGAAGTTGCCCCGCTGCCCTGGCATCACCGATGAATACGTCAAGCGCCTTCCGCCGAAGCGCGCGCAAAGGGCATCAGCGCTGATCGCATCGGGGAAAAAGAAACGGACATGGAAATGCTGTCCCTTGTGTCGGCCGCACCCTCGGCGAATTGTGATGCCGCGGTGATGGATGAGATCGAACGACGCCACGCCGTTCTCACCGCAGCAGACAGACCTCGCCATCAATGATGCATGAGCGCAAGCGGGCCAGCGCGTCAACGATGAGCGGGAAGCAATTGGTGAGGTCATTGCCAGACGGTTATAGAGCCTCACCCGCACGCCGCTCTTGCGGGCGATGATGCGGAAGCCATCGTGCTTGATCTCGTGCAGCCATTGGTCGCAGGATGGCAGGTTCGTGGTTTTTGTCGGAAGGCACGGCGCGATGAACCCGGCCGGGAGGGTACGCTGCAGCATGTACCCATAGTTAAAGACTATAGCCGCGCATCTCCACCTTTTTTATGGCGCGTCTCAGGCGACGAGCGAAGCAGCGCCCGGGCGCGCGACGACATGTCAAAACTGCTCGATCGGTCGCGTGACTTCCTCGGCCATGAGGAGTGATGTATTTTGTCCGAAAGCTGCCCTTTCAACGGAAGTGCCGAGTTTTCCGTTCGGGCGACAATGGGCAGCAAGTATGCCGTCGGCAGGCGCTGCACTCCATCCGACATTTTTTTGGTCGGTCCTTCATCATTCTGAAAAATTCACGATCATGCACGCGAGAGCGTGCATGTGGCACCTGTGCTTGAAAGGAGGATTCTATGACCCTCATGAACTTGCGCTTACTTGCGGCACGCGCTGTGATGGCGCTCGTCAAAACAGCGCTCTTTTCCGTGGTTCTCGTGGCCCTTGCCCCGACGCCTGTAGTGGCACAACCAATGGAAAAGAAAGGGACCACGCCCTACGTGACGCACTTCATTTTTCGGCCGTTAATGAGCATTGACATTCCTGGCCTTGGAACGGCCACCAATCTGGAGGCGGTTGGGACCACCCAAAACATGAAGGGGGAGAAGATGCTCGATAAGATGTCAGCACAATGCGCCGCGCTGAGCGCGGCGTCAGGCGACAAGAAATACATTGACAGCGCCTGCGTATTGACCGACAGCGACGGTGACCAGATTTTCTCGACCTTTGATACTCGCGACACGGACAAGTCGCAGCCGGAAATGAACTGTGGCACCCATATCATCACTGGCGGCACCGGCAAGTATAAGGGGATCACTGGGAGTGAGCCATTTGCCTGCATAACGATGCCTGCGCTGGCTGGCCCCGGCGGCTATACTGCGATGGACATCCCGCATAACACGACATGGGAGATAAGGTGATAAAGAGAGCAGCAGGAGACGCGCGCGTACGCGATCCGCAATTTGCCCGATTTGTGTTTTGGGATAGTATCGGGGCGTCTAGGGACCTTGATCCCTAGATGCTCATTCATGGTCTCAACTCCCCATCCCTATTCGGGCTTCCAGCGATCCAGAAAATCGCTACCATTCACGCTAGTTCAAGGCATCTAGAAATCTCAACGGAGAGGACTGCGATGAACAAGCCGAAGACAATCATCGTCGGCGCACTGGCGCTCGCGTCGCTCTGGGTGACGTCCGGCGTCGAGGCACAGCAGCAGCCGGCGCAACAGGCGGCGCCACAACTGCCACAAGCGCCGAACATGACGTTCTTTATCACCAGTGTGGGGCCCGGCAAGGGCGCCGATCTCGGCAGCCTTGAAGGTGCCGACCAGTATTGTCAGCAATTGGCACAGCGTCATGGCGCGGGAGGAAAAACCTGGCGCGCTTATCTGAGCACCCAGGCTGCCGACGGAAAGCCGGCCGTCAATGCGCGTGACCGTATTGGCAACGGCTCGTGGCAGAATTTCAAGGGCGAAATCGTCGCTCAAAACGTCGACGATCTGCACAGCGACAATAACAAGCTTGGCATGAACACGTCGCTCACCGAGCGGGGCCAGATCATTCCTGGCGTGGGCTTTGCACCGAACCGTCACGACGTGCTGACCGGCTCAACCCCGGAAGGTCGCGCCTTTCCGGCCGGTGACGATCGCACCTGTCGCAACTGGACGAGCAGCACCCAGGGCGCAGCCATGGTTGGCCATATCGACCGCAAAGGATTGCGCGACGATGTGGCGTCGCGGTCGTGGAATTCATCTCATCCCTCGCGCGGGTCCGACGGCGGCTGTAGCCAAGCCGACTTGCGCAGCACCGGCGGCGACGGGCTGTTCTATTGCTTCGCCGCCCAGTAAGGCGGCTTTGCAAGCTTTGCGATGGTGCCCGGGCCTACAAGGCCCGGGCACACTTTTATTTTGGAGTTTCGCCATTTAGCGGCTCCAGCGTATTCCCGTGCACGCTGGGCAATTTGGTCGAAATGGCGTCGGTGCAGCTCCGACTACCGCAAGTCTGAGAAAACTGTCGCAAAATCGAGCAAACGCTTCTCAGAGCGGTGAATAGCTCAGTTACTTAAGATCGCTCGTTTCCGCTGACGCAGACCGCCCAGCGACATCGTCGAGTACCTGGAACAGAAAAAGGCAGCGGCCATGAGGAAATCTATTTTGCATAGCATTGCGATCGTCGTTGTTGCCACAGCATTGGGAAGTGCCGCGATGGCGACCGACGCCGCTGCGCGTGGTGGCGGCGGAGCCGGTCTTGGGGGCGGAGGCATGAGCGGTGGACACGCCAGCGGTGCGATGGGTGGTGGTCACTTTGGCCGCAGCATGGGCCGGGGCTTTAGCGGCGGGCACTTCGGTGGTGCCATGGGTGGCGGTCGCATCAGTGGCGGCTTGGGCGGCGGACACTTCGCCGGTAGATTCGAGCACGGCCACCGTGCCCGCAGCCTGGCCGTACCCTTCGGGTACTATGACGATTGGTACAGCGGCTATTATGATCCGTCGACGGTCTCGCCCGATGAGCAGCCCAGCTATCCCACCGCGGCTTATCCCTACGTGAAGCCGCCGCGTTCGAGTTGTAGCACGCAGACTTACAAGGTTCCGTCGGAACGCGGCGGCGAAGCCTCCATCAACGTGATGCACTGCTGATGGGCAGTGCCATAGCGGCTCGCACTATCACCAACCTACTCGGCCTCATCCTCAGACATGGCCTGTCGATTAAATTGCCAGAATTTTTCGGAACGGGTCGTTTACAATTCACATCCTCTCGGCTGTGGCCGAGCCTGAGCGGAAATTTTCGCATAGCGCGCCAAGGAAGCCCTCCAGACGGCAAGGGTACGGCCGCTCATCGCGCAGATAGACCCCCCAGCCGGCCGGTCGCCGAACGTGCTCGGGAACGCAAGCCAGCCGAGACCGAGCCAAGGTAGTGTCAGCGAGAAGTGAGGAAAACCCGACAGATCATCGTGACATGCTCATGAGACATGCCGCATCAACCACCTTGGACGATGCGGGCTGAGTGAGATATCCTAATTTTTTAGAGGCTTCGCGGCCCTCGATCATCCCCGAGTGCGAGGATTTTATGTCGGGACCAAGAATGCCGGGACGCAATTTTCTCTTTGTGCCTGGGCCTACCAACGTACCGGATCGAGTAATGCGGGCCATGATGGTGGCCATGGAGGACCACCGATCGTCCAAGTTTCCCGAGCTGACGTTGTCGCTGTTCCAGCAGCTCAAGAAGGTCTTCAAAACCGAGACCGGTCAGCCCTTCATATTCTCCGGCAGCGGCACGGGCGCCTGGGAAGCGGCCCTAACCAACACGCTATCGCCGGGGGACAAAGTGCTGGCTCCCCGCTTTGGCCAATTCAGCCACCTCTGGATCGATCTTGCGCAGCGCGTCGGTCTCGATGTCATGGTGCAAGACGAGGAATGGGGAACCGGCGCCTCGCCTGAGCGCATCGAGGATGCATTGAGGGCAGATCGCGCGCACACGATCAAAGGTGTGCTGATCGTTCACAACGAGACCGCTACAGGGGTCACAAGCGACGTTGCGGCGATACGACGCGTGATAGATGCTGCCACGCATCCGGCGATGCTCTACGTAGACGGCGTCAGCTCCATTGCCAGCATCGATTTCCGCATGGATGATTGGCGTGTCGATTTGGCTGTCACCGGATCTCAGAAAGGGCTGATGCTCCCAGCCGGCCTCGGCATCGTTTGCGCCAGTGCGAAAGCGCTAGCCGCCCACAAGAATGCGCGCTGTGCGCGGACATTCTTCGACTTCGGCGACCAGATGAAAGCAAACGCCACAGGCTATTTTCCCTATACGCCTTCGTTGCCCATGCCTTATGGACTGACGGAGTCCTTGAACATCCTATTCGAGGAGGGGCTTAGTCACGTGTTCGAGAGGCACCAAGTCCTCGCCGATGGCGTGCGCGCCGCGGTCGCCGCCTGGGGACTGCGGCTTTGCGCCAAGGAACCCAAATGGTACTCGAACACAGTCAGCGCCATCATGGTGCCACATGGGATCGACGGCGCGGATGTCATCGATGCTGCTTTCCGTCGCTACAATCTGGCGCTAGGTGCGGGTCTCTCCAAGGTTTCGGGCAAGCTGTTCCGCATCGGACATCTGGGGGACCTCAACGATTTAATGGTACTCGGCGCACTCGCCGGGGCCGAAATGGCGATGCGCGATGTCGGTATCGGCCTGACCTTGGGAAGTGGCGTTGCGGCAGCGCAGGCGCACTTCCGCAAGACCATCATGGCGAAAGAAAAAAAACCCACAGAGCAGGAACGCTTCGCACAGACACATCCCGAAGGCGTTTTCCATCCGTAGCCGGGGGATGCATATGCGTTCCCTTACGACGGGGGAGCAAGTGTGATGTTGCCTTCAGAGTATCTCTCCAAGAAGCTCACGCCTTACCCGCTACCGACGAAAGACGGAGGCGTGCTGCGCACCATTGATGACGCCCGTGGCTACATGCTGGCAATGCCGAAGCGCCGCAAGCTGCGCGCCCCCTGGAAACACGCCTGGCGGCTACTCCTGGAAGAAGCGGGTGCAGCAGCCCTCACTCGGCAGGTCCACCTCGCGCTGTCCATGGACGGCAAACTTGATGCTGGTGCGTTCGAGCACATGAGCAACGCCCGGCGGTGGCGGGCGGGGACGCCGGATATTGCTGATGTTTAACCGCGAGGGCCGAACGCCGACGCACGGCTACGAGGCAACGCCCGAGGCCGCCATGGTCGCCTTCGCCAAGAGCTGGCGGCGGAGTAGCCCATGGCAAAGGCGACGACCGAACTCAGCGCACAGGACCGAGTGATTTTGTTCTGTACCGCGACCGGCATTGACTACGCCGCGGTCGGCATTCTCGCCCATGCGATGCAATCCATGGCCATCCGGGGATTCATCACGCACAATCGGGAGAGCGGGTCGTACACGCTCACGGACAGCGGACGCGCTACGCTCGGCGCGATCCTTGAGGATGCTGGGCTGAAATGAACTCCGTCGGTTCGTCGCCGCCGGCTCGCCACCTCAACCCGCCGTTACCGGCACGCCACTACGGCAGAGTGCCTCCTGGCCCCGCCGTGCCTTGCCGAATACCTCCTGACTGACCCCTGCCAATCCGATATCCTGCAATCTGGCCTGGCTGGCAGGGCACCGAATGCAATTCGATCAATTGAAGCGACGGGAATTCATCACGCTGCTCGGCGGCGCGGCCGTCGCGTGGCCGCTCGTGGCGCATGCGCCGCCAAAGCGCTCCGACTCAACTACAGTCACGATTATTCGCAACATGAAGCGCGAGGAGTACTCAGTGCTGCGGTCGAACTAAACGGCCGGAAGGCCACTATTCGGCTGCCACAGACCAGGAGTAATGTGGGAGCGTCGCTTTCGGTTCGGGAATAGACGGGGGAGTATGATGAATAGCGTAGAGAGGGACGGCCGCTGCAGGCCGGGCCTTCCGCTACCGTTGCTTTTCCCGCCGGTAATCCTCGTTACCGCGTTGCTCGTGGTCTGGCCCGGCTGGCTCCGCACCGCTCAAGCGCAATTCGTGGGTGAGTGAAGAGGGTGGCGGCGGCGTGCGGCATATCGTAGTGACGCTTAACAAATCGCGCACCCTGCGGTTCGATAAACCGTTCGCCAGCGCTGTGGTCGGAGCGCCCGACATCATGGACGCGCTGCCGATGTCGGATCGCGTGCTCTACATTCAGGGCAAGAAGGTCGGCACCACCAACGTCTCAGTGTTTGATCAGAGCATGAAGCTGATCGGCGTGCTCGACGTGGAGGTCGCGATCGACACCGGCAACCTGCAGCAGAAGATCCGCTCCGTCACGGGCAGCCGTGGCATCCGCGTCCGCAGCAGCAACGGCCAGATTGTGCTTAGCGGCGTCGCTGGGAACGCGGTAGCAGCCGAGCGCGCCGTCGCCGTCGCAAGAGGGCAGACTCGTTGACTGAAAAACTTCGGGTTTTTGTATCGCGTGGAAAATTTCCATGCCGGAAGGGATGTGCCCTAGATCAACTGTCGCTCTGCAATCAAATCCGTGAAGGTAGATGAGATGAAAACTTGATATTTTTTATTCATTCGCTTTGTGACAGCGCCCGCCGTCCCGCGTCCGTGATCTTACGACCTCGATTCGACTTTACCTCCGCGACTGTCCGCTCGGCTCCTTGCTCCAATCCTCTTCAGCTTCGCGCTTCACCGCAGGCGCCGCCGAATTCAGCGACCTGGGCGGTAGGGCGAGTCCCTGCGCCCGCGCATCCGACATCGCACTCAACTATGAATGCCGCGCCTAACCGCCAGCAGGCGCGAGCTATTGCGATGGTAAACAGCCAGTTTCATTATAGCCGGGTCAGGTGGTCCGCCGACGATTGCTAGCAACCAGGAGGGGAAGATGTCGGACATCGTGATTTTGGCAAGCCGGAATACTGATGTCGGCGGTGTTCATTGTGTACGGCTCTCTGAAATTCATGGACGTCTCGAGCATCATCAACAACCCAGGCACCAAACGCTTCATGGAGTTGGTCGCCTCGGGCGCCGCGGCGCCGACCTGGCTAGGCTATCTGATTGCGGCGATCGAGCTGTTCGGCGGCTTGGCGATCCTGATCGGCATCAAGACCCGCTGGGTCGCCTGCGCACTGGTGGCGTGGGTCGTCATTGCAACCGCGCTTGGCCATCCATTCTGGACCATGGAAGGGGCGGCACGCGCAGCCAATCAGGCGAACTTCTATAAGAACCTCGCCATCATGGCAGCATACCTACTGCTCGCAATCACGGGAGCTGGCCGCTACTCGCTCGACCATCGCGCTGCGTCGGCGCCGTCCAAAGCGGCGGCGGCATCGGCTTAGGCGTGCCTACCAGCAGCACGAGTCACTGCCGCGCAATCGAAGACCGAACGACGACTCTGTTTGCTGCGGTACACGAGTCAGCAATTGGGCACAGCGCGTCAGTTCGTTGCGAGGCATCGGCTCGGTCGGTATTGGGGGTACTGCGGATATGAATGGACGTGTCGCCTCGGCCACCTCGATTTGCTAGGACACCGAGCCCGGCTCAAAGAAGTAACGCAGGCGCATCTACGAGACGGGACGGCTGTCGTCTTGTCGCTACGGTGCCATGATCAAACAGCGCAGCCTGATCTCCCCAACAATCCCAGCCGGGCTTTGTTTCTCTTCCGAACAATTCCAGGTACGGCAACGGACAGGCGGGCTCCTGTGCGGCGATCAGTTCGTCGAGTCGGAACGACGGGTCAGCGGACTGACCACAAGTAAATCGCCGTCAAGATGAATCCAATGAACGACACAAGGATAAGCCCAACGGCAACTTTCCATTCATCCCAAGATGATCGCGGCCCGAGCAAATGCAAGCCAGTCTGTTCCTCTCGGCTGAAGTAGGTCCTGTAAATCCAACCAAGCCGGTCCCTAAACTTATCCATCGCGCCCTGGAACACGTACATCATGTAAAAGTGGATGAGAAACGTAACAATCGCAATTATACCAAGCCAATTCCGTGCAAAATCGGTTCGGCTAAAGTATCCCGCTGAGATCACAAAAAGAGCCGCATATACAAGCAGGGCGTAGTTTGTCGCGATCCACTGCTGCCTCTTAAGAAATGTTATATTGTTCACCGCATCCTGGTATGCCACCTTTACGTGGCCAGGCATTTGTCGTTCAGCGTCTGGCATCGGGCATCCCTCCGTGTAGCACGGCTCCGCATATCGAAGATGGCACCGTATGGTTAGTAAACAGTAAATCGCCGGGCCATCTTCGGCCTCGGCTGCGGGTGCGACCAGGAGCAGCTCTCAACAGCGTCCCGCGGCCGCAACGTCGGGAAGAGTCACATTGAGCAGGATGAAGTCCGGCGACACTGCTAATGGACCTCGTCATTTATGGGTGTTTCCGACGCCAGTTTGTCCAGTATCTATCGCACTTCTTTAGGAAGGCCACGGCCTTTCTGCCGACACCGATGTCCAAATCTACAGAACGTTCCGGTTTATCCGGAATCGATATCTGAAGGCGCTTGCCCCGTGACAGCGGGGGCAATATCGCATCGAACGAACCAAGCCTGAAACCGTAGAGCATCCCCGTATCGGACCTCAGGGGCTGAGGCTGGGGTAAGGGCACATTGTCTATCTGCACCGAGATGTTCGCTATGCCGAGATTGTCTAAATCGGCTCCATCGCCCCATTGGACGTCAAGCTCAACCATTTTTTCGTTCGCTGAGATGTCAACGCTGCCTTCAGAAAACTGCTTCAGGACCCGACACCTTCGGAAGTCTTCTCGCCAAGCATCTGCGGCACTGGCCTCAATGGCTGAGAAAAAATAGAGCACCAGTGGGCATAAAAATCCAAAAGCGAGCTTCCTCATCGTTTGCCCCAGTCGTCTTCCGCCTCGCGGCTCCAATTGTTGGCAAATGCAGCCATCGCGGCCTCGCGCGTCGGCTCGTAGCCGTGGGCTGCGCGCCGTATGTGGCCGTTGTGGCCGCTCGCCCACATCCAAGTGCGCGAGAAGGTATGCAACGACTTCAATGTTTGGCGCGAAATCCAGCTTGAACCCAAGGACGTGATGAAGCGGGGGCGTGGCATCGCCGGAAGCTAATGCTTTGGCAACGACCTCTGCAGCCGAGATGGCAACGCCGCCGAGGCAACCGGAGCGGGTCGGGGCTGGCCAGCTCACTCGTGCGCGGACATCATCGCGCAGCTTCGGCGGAAGCTGGTGCAATAATTTTCTTCGCCCGGTCGCCCATCTCACCGATTGCATTGGCGAACTTTTTCATTCCCGGGATGCTAGCCCTGACCGCTTCGGACAAGCCCGTTCTGCAGTTTTGGAAATAGCAGCTGGTGATCTGGCTCTTCTGGTCGATTGCGAAGGCGTTGCTGTCCGGGAGTGCCACCTGTACCAATTGTCCACGCCCGCGCGTCTTGTTTGGCAGCTGAAACTCCGGCGGTAACGCCTCGGTCACCGGCAAAACTTTTTCGATGTACCCGGCAACCGTCTGCCCGCGTGCTTTCACGGCGACCTTCTGCCCCTCCTCGACATCAAACAAGTAGCTCTCGGGGATATAAGCGAGCACGAAACTGGGCCCCGTATAGATATGCGCGATCCGGTCCTTACCTCCGCTCAGGACCTCACCAACCATGGCGACATTGGCGCCGATATAGCCACTCACGGGAGCATAAAGCACGCCGTTATTGTAGGCGCTCTGGAGATCATCATAAGCTGCCGACACCTGGTCGAGAGCCTTCTTGTTAGCATCCCCCTCGATCCCGAGCGAACCCTGTTCGGCCTTCAGCGATAGGTGTCGCTCCGATGCCTGCACGCTCGCACTTGTCATCTCCTGAAGGTTCTTGCTCACCGTCAAGCCATTGGTGCCAGCCTTTTGCAGTGCATTCAGGAAGCCTTCAGTCTGTGTGACGTTCTGTTCGGCGAGCGGCATCAGCGTGGTCACCACGCCCTTGCGAGCATTGAGTTGAGCGATCCGGCTGCTGATACGGGCCTTTTCTGCCGCGAGCTCTGCGAGAGATCGCAACATCGTAGCCGATTCAACAGTCGCTATCTTCTGGCCCGCCTCGACCTTATCCCCCGGCCGGACGTATACATCGCGGATGCGCGCGTCCTGCCAAGGCGCAGCGACTGCAACGCGCTGGCGTGTCACGATGCCATCGGCGCTCAGGAGCACCGAATCGCCAGATAGGACATACGCAACTGCCGCACCAATTCCGCCGAGAAGGATCGTAGTGAGCACCACCCTCCGCAGCTTCTTCCAGCCTACTTTGCTCGCTTGAAGTTCCTTGCTCATCGCTTTTCCGTTCTATTGGCATTCAGTTATTCGGCAGCGAGAAGAGAATGCCGGCTCTCGAAGATGCCGCTCGTCAGACACGCCACGATGTGTTCCGATGAGTCTCCACGCCCAAATGGATTGCGAGCCGGCAGCAGCTGAGGCTGGTCGCCGGCCGTTAGCTTACGCACACCGGCCACAATTGCCTGATAATCGGAACCTACGAGCGTGCCGAAGCCTGCATCGACGACTTCCGGACGCTCGGTTGTCTCACGGGTAATTAGAATCCGAAGTCCGAAAGTCGGCGCCTCTTCCTGAACCCCGCCCGAGTCGCTCACGACGATCCACGCTCGGCTCAGAAGGTACACGAAATCAGGGTACTGTAGTGGGTCAAGAAGCCAAACATTCGGGGCGTCATGCAAAATGTCCAGCACTTCGCCTCGCACCTGCGGATTCAGATGGACCGGCAGAACGATGAGCTTGTCGCCATCAGTGCCGAGCGTCCGTAGCGCGCGAAGTACGTTGCGCAGGGGCTCACCGATGCTTTCGCGACGATGAAGCGTTGCGAGTACCAGTTTTTTGTCGCTCGGTAGCGACGCCAAGGCTTTGTCGACTGGGCAATAGCCGTCTTTGATCTTCTCGCGAACGTACAGCAGTGCATCGACCACCGTGTTGCCCACCGTGATAACCCGATCCGCAGGAATGCCCTCGCACAAGAGATTGTCGCGGGATCTCGGGGTCGGCGGGAAATGCAGTGCCGAGGCGAGAGTTATGACACCGCGATTGAACTCCTCCGGCCAAGGCGAGTTAAGATCGCCAGTACGAAGACCGGCCTCGACGTGTGCAACAGGAATCCGGTTCATGAAGCCTGCAGTCGCAGCCGCTGCGGCGGTCGCGGTATCTCCCTGAACCACAATCCAGTCATAGTCCTTGGCCTTGAGCAATTTTTCGACCTGATGAGTCATCAGCCCGAACTTGCCCGCGAGTCCGGGCTCGCTTGCTATGTCAGAGCCGTTATATGTAACCGTGAGCTTGAAGAGCTCGAGCAAACCTGCGGCTAGCTCAACATGTTGTCCGGACCAGAAGACGTCAAGGTCGACAGCGGCTGCCTGAAGCGCTCGACACACAGGAGCAAGCTTGATGATTTCTGGCCGAGTACCAAATGCAACAAGAATACGCATGTGTCTCCTCAAATTATCGAACCGCGCCCGCAAAATCGTCGGGAAGCTCGTGGACTGTTTTCGACCAGACGACCGGCTTGGTTGCAAATTCCGATTCGCCGAGATACGTCTTCCAGGCTCGAAAAACAGCGACCATGTTAATGTAGAGCGCAACCGGCCATCGCACCGCTACCCCGAACCAATCGAACATGCCGTACACTTTGCGGCAGGCGGTGACGCGGACGACGTAGCGGACGATCAGCGCGATCAGGTTGGCCCACATTGACAGAACGAAGACCGGCTCGAGGCTTGGCGGCATCTCTGAGAGGTCGAGATACCCAAGGACAAGAAGGCCGAACAAAAGGAGGGAAAGCGGCGGCAGAAAGTTCGTAATCAGGCCCTTGCGGTCGCGGACAAAGAAATAGAAGTCCCACGGACCACCCTTCCAGCCAAGCCTGCACATCGCCTCGAAGTTGATGCCGTAAACCCAGCGGGCCTTTTGCTTGATCGAGGCCGCGAGAGTCTTGGGGAAGAACTCGCGGGTGGCCACGAAGTCGAGGCCCTCGTCCGCATTGGCTGAAACCGCGGCAAACGCACACTTGAAGCCCTCGCGCTTCGCCTCTACACCGAGGATGTAATCCTCTGTGACAGCTCCTGACATGAGAACCTGCCCTCGGGTCCGCAGGAAATGCTTGAGCAGCTTTTTGGTCATGCAGGTGCCGACTCCTGCTGAGGGAATGCTGGCACCGACCGCGTCGCGGACGATCATCTCGCGCGTGTGCCGCTCGGCAAATTCGTCCATGTAAGTGGACGCGACGTGGTCGCCTTTTCCTCGATTGAGCGAGAAGACCGGCACCTGAACATAGTCGTACTCGCGCGCGTATGCGGCATAGATCTGGAATGTTCGCGGATCGATGACGTCTTCGCTATCGTGCAGCACGGCCATTTCTGGACAGTCGTCAGTGCTGAATACCTGCGAGAACATTTCATTGAGCATCTGACCCTTTGAGGTCGGTCCCGGCAACGTATTGATGATGACGCGTACGCGATCAGGGTGCTTTGCCTCAAGCTCTTTGGCGACGCGAACCGTCCCGGTGTCGTTTGGATACACTCCGAGGACGAATGAAACCTCCGCGCTCTGGATGCGAGCGAGGTTGCCCTCGACCATCTTCCCAAGCACATCCTCCTCGTGCCAGTTTGCGACGAACACAGCAGTCTTAGGGATCGCGTGGGGGCACTCAGCCAAACCTGGAAGCCGGAGCCGCACGATTCCCACGGCCAAAAGATCGATGAACGCGTCGTCGAGCGACGAAACGGTAATCAGGAGGCTGACCATGAACAGCAGGATGATCAGTAGCTCACTCAAGATGCCAGCCTCTTCGCTATTGCCGTTGATTGCGTCGTGATGAGCATTGGTCGAGCGAGGGTTGTAATCCGTTCGTCATTCCAAGGTTAAACTTTGGTAAGCTTCTGAGTTGCGCCCAAGTGCAGCACGAAACACAATTGAAACCGTCATCCAAATCTAAGTAAACAGCCTGTGAAGCGCCGGACGGCTGCGCAAGGGTTTTTTGCTCGCGGTCTCACACAATCGCAGCATTGCCGATCGCGACATCAGCAGCGCGATCAAAAGGGCCAGCGCAGCAATGCCAAGAGTGTGCCGAGGACGAGCGAGGCCACGGCGAGTAGGAATAAGGTCACAAGCGAATCTATACAATATCGCGCCAAACAGCGCACACCGTCTTGCAGTAAACGTTCGTGCGCATCACCACAAGAGGGTGCAAATTTTTGATCCGCGGTGTCGCAGATAAGGCTCGCCATCCTCCCAATGGACTGCGAGCCACGAGCCGCCAAGCGTTGCTTAGCCCGCGCGGCCGAGGGGGCGCGAGCAAGCTGCGAAGGAAAGCGCGTTTGCTGTTACCTACGAAACCCAGCCAGGGGCGTAGGGATCAGACTGCGCCCTGGCTGGTTCTTTCGACGCGGCCATGGCTCGCAGGCAATTCCGTCCCGTTTCGAAGAGCGGGGTTGAATCCCAAACATGCGCATTGTTTATGCGGCCCCCATCCATATCCCCCTAACAATTGCGCTGGGTCCCAGCGGGGCTCGCTTAACCACCCGCGAGCTGCGTCAAGGTGAGCGGCGCCTCACTGTGACTCGAAGCCTCTCCTTCACCCAGACTTGCGCGTGCCCCCTCGGCCGTAGTGATACCGCGACGGCTCAGCGGCCCCGCGAGCAGACAGGCCGGATAGCTCAGACGTTATGGAGTCCATGGGGGCGCGTTCTACTGCCTCGGCCTTGTTGATATCGCTTTGCTCCCGATGGCCACCCAGCGAGACTCCGCGGGCCTTCGTGGCCGCTAGAGCGCGCTTGGCGGCGACGAACAAATGTTTGGCACGAAGTAACAAGACGCCGGCAGCCTGCTTCGGCAACGCCAGCTGGTCAGATCGCGGCCCATATGCTCTACGGAGCATATGAACGGCGATCCCGCCGACAAGGGCAATCGTGCCCAACAACAAGGAGAAGCTTAATCGCACATTTGCCGAGGTCCGCGCGTCTCGAAACACAATTGAA
>Ga0137365_10001746_pt1 | contig 17054 bp, 17 predicted proteins | sample SagtaG_9_FD_104799 | JGI IMG/M metagenome (GOLD analysis project Ga0137365, IMG submission 104799) | Vadose zone soil microbial communities from Sagehorn Ranch, Mendocino, California, USA - Sage1_L_40_16 metaG | ecosystem: Environmental > Terrestrial > Soil > Vadose zone | place: USA...
AGTTGACCGAGGACGGCTACGTCCTGCGCTACAAGACCGGCGAGACCGACGACGGCCTCTCCGGCAAGGAGGGAACGTTCCTGATCTGCTCGTTCTGGCTCGTCTCCGCGCTCGCAATCGTGGGCGAGCTGCAGATGGCGCGTGACCTCATGGAGCGGCTGCTCCGGGTCGCCTCTCCGCTCGGCCTCTATGCCGAGGAGTTCGACGCCGAGACAGGCCGGCACCTGGGCAACTTCCCGCAAGCGTTCTCGCACCTGGCGCTGATGGAGGCCGCCGGCCGGATCATGCTGCCCGAGCTGACGGCGGAGCTCAGTTGAGCTCGTATGACGTCATCATCGTGGGCACCGGGGCCGGCGGCGGCACCCTGGCGCGTCACCTGGCACCGTCGGGCAAGCGGATCCTGCTGCTGGAGCGCGGCGACTGGCTCCCGCGCGAGCCGTCGAACTGGCTCGCACAGGACGTGTTCGTGGACAACAAGTACGTGTCCGAGGACACCTGGTACGACGCGAAGGGGAAGCCGTTCCAGCCCCAGATCCACTACTTCGTCGGCGGCGCCACCAAGCTCTACGGCGCCGCCCTCTACCGCCTGCGGGCCGAGGACTTCGGCGAGCTCCGCCACCACGACGGCATCTCGCCGGCCTGGCCGATCTCCTACGACGAGCTCGAGCCGTACTACACGCAGGCCGAGCAGCTGTACGAAGCACACGGCGCGCACGGCGAGGACCCGACAGAGCCGCCTGCCAGCGCGCCGTACCCGTTTCCCGCGGTCTCGCACGAGCCGCGGATCCAGCAGCTCTCGGACGACCTCGAAGCCTCCGGGTACCACCCGTTCCACGCGCCCTGCGGCATCCGGCTGAACGAGGCGAACATGCCCTACAGCGCCTGCGTGCGTTGTCAGAACTGTGACGGCTTCGCGTGCGCCGTCCACGGCAAGTCGGATGCGGAGGTGCTCGGCGTCCGGCCGGCGCTCGAGCATCCGAATGTCACGCTCCTGACAGGCGCGCGGGCGACCAAGCTCGAGACGAACCCCGAAGGCACCGCCGTTACCGAGGTTGAGGTCGAGCGCAACGGCGGCACGGAGAGGTTCGCCGCCGACGTCGTCGTCCTCGCGTGCGGCGCGGCCAACACGGCGAAGCTGCTTCTTTCGTCAGCGAGCGACAAGCACCCCAACGGGCTCGCAAACGGGTCCGACCAGGTCGGCCGAAACTACATGTTCCACAACAGCCAGGCGGTGCTGGCGCTCTCACGCGAGGAGAACCCGACGATCTTCCAGAAGACGCTGGGGCTGAACGACTTCTACTTCGACGGCGGGGCCGGGTTCGAGGAGTACCCGCTCGGCAACATCCAGATGATCGGCAAGTCGCAAGCGCCGATGTTCCGCGGCGAGAAGCCGAAGGAGACCAAGCTGTCTCCGCACTGGTCGCTCGAGCGGATGGCTCGCCACGCGATCGATTTCTGGCTCTCGACCGAGGACCTACCGCAACCCGAGAACCGGGTTATCGTCGACCGTGACGGCAAGCTCACGCTGAGCTACACGCCGACAAACGAGGTCCCGAAAGAGCATCTCTACCTCAAGCTCAAGTCGATCCTCCATAAGCTGGATCTGAACCCTGACCACCTGATCAAGCGCTTCGCCTACATGAAGACTGCGATCCCGGTGGCGGGGGTCGCGCACCAGGCCGGAACGTGCCGGATGGGCAGCGACTCCGAGACGTCGGTGCTGAACGCCGACTGCCGCGCACACGAGCTCGACAACCTCTACGTCGTCGACACGAGTGTCTTTCCGAGCATCGGTGCGGTCAACCCGGCCCTGACCGCGATGGCGAACTCGCTGCGCGTAGGCGACCACCTGCTCGAGCGGCTCGGCGCCGGCAGCCGCGTGACCACAGCCGCCTGACGTGGCCGGCGACGGGCGGCGCTCGCGCCTCGGCGCGGCAGGGCGGCTCGCCTTCTTCCCCGCCCGGGTGGCGGCACGGGCGTCGCGGGCGCCGCTCGAAGCGGCGACAGACGATCACCTGATCCCGGAGCTCGCGCGGCTCACCGACCGCGCGCTCGCCGGCCCGCTGCCCGAAGAGCTTGCCCAGTCGGTCGTCGAACACCGTGTGCTCGAACGAATCGTCGGCGAGCTCGCGGCGAGCGGAGAACTCGAGCGGTTGGTGGAGAACGCGCTTGGCAGCCAGCAGACGAAGGAGCTGACGGACCGGATCGTCCGCAGCGACGAGTTCCGCGGGGCGATCCGCGAGATCGTGGCGAGCCCGGAGCTGCGGGTGGCCTTGACGGAGCAAACTGCCGGGCTCTTCGACGATCTCGTCGACGAGCTCCGCCGTGGCGCAATCCGAATGGACGACGGCGTCGAGCTGAAGCTTCGGCGGCCCCCTCGGCCCGCCAGCAGCGTCTCCGCGGGCGTCGTCACGCGGGCGCTGGGGCTCGGCGTCGACGCGCTCCTGATCATCGCGATCTTCACCGCCCTCTCCGCCTTCGCCGCTCTGATCTCGTACCTGGCCGGGGAGACGCTGAGCCAGGGCTGGCTCGCCGGGCTCCTGGCCGGAGCGGGCGGGGCGATCGTCGCGGGCGGGTACTTCGTCCTGTTCTGGAGCGGCGCCGGGCGGACTCCGGGGATGCAGTTGATGCACCTTCGCGTGCAACGGCCCGGCGGCCGCCCGCTGTCGGCAGCACGGGCCATCGTGCGCACGTTCGGGACGTGGCTCGCGATCGTGCCGCTCCTCTTCCTCGGGTACCTGCCCGTCCTCTTCGACAGGCGCAGGCGCGGCCTGCCCGACTACCTGGCCGGGACCGAGGTCGTCTACGACGACCGACCGCTTACCCGGGCGTCGGGTTGAGGCTCGCGGAGATCTTCTCGATCGCCTCCCGCTCGGCGTCGCTGACCTGTGCTCCGTGCTCCTTGTGGGCCTCCGCGACACGTTCGGCGACCTCGAGTACGAACTTCTTGTAGCCCGCGACCTCTCCGGGGGTCGCCTTCTGCTCCAGTAGCTGCACCGCCTCGGTGAGGCGCCGCAGGCCGACGTCGACGAGCTCCTCCGGCGAGCTGTACCGCTTCGTGTCCGGCTTCTCCGCGACGAGCGCGTCGAGGAGCTCGCTCTCACCGTGCTCCTTCCGCGCCTCCGTGTACTCCTTCGCCATCGCCCACGACTCGCGGAACGTTCCGCCCTTTTCCGCCGTCAGCGCGACCATGCCCGCGGCGGGCGGGCCTTCCCGCACGAGGTCCCATTCCTCGGGGCTGAAGTCGGCCTTGCCAGTCATTGCGTCTCCTTCCGATCGATTGCTGGTTCCATCACCACGATCTCGTCGACGAGATCCAGGCCCTCGGGGCGGTGGGTGATCAGCATCACGCAGCGATCGCCCGCCGCGGCGAAGACGTCCTCGAGCAGTTTCTCAGCCGTGGGCGGATCGAGGTGGGCGGTCGGCTCGTCGAGGACGAGCACCGGCCCCTCGGCGAGCAGCGCGCGGGCGAGAGTGATTCGCTGGCGCTGACCACCGGAGAGCTCCCGCCCTTCCTCGCCGACAAGCGTGTTGAGGCCGTCCGGCAGCGACCGGACCCACTCGCCGATTCCTGCCGCATCGAGCGCCTGTTCGAGCTCGCCGTCGCTCGCCCCGCGCCGGCCGAGCCGGAGGTTCTCGCGGATGCTCGTCGAGAAGAGGTGCGCGTCCTGCCCGGCAACGGCGACCGCTCGGCGAACGTCTTCCTGCCGGTACTCGCGCAGGTCCCTCCCGGCGATAGTGACGCGCCCCTGCTCCGGATCGAGGAACCGCAGGAGCAGGTTCGTGACCGTGCTCTTGCCCACGCCACTCGGCCCGAGCAGCGCGATTCGGCGTCCCGGCTCGAGTCGCAGGCTCAGGCCGTCCACCGCCGGCGGCTCGGCGGCGGCATAGCGTGCGCGAACGTTCTCCAGTGCGACGACGAACCGCCTCGACGGGAACGGCAACGGATCCTTCGGATCGACGATCGCGGGCTCCCGGCCGGTCAGCTCGAGAACTCTTTTACCGGCCGCTAACGTCGCGGCGAGCTCCCGGGCCGCCTCGGGAAGCGGCTGCACTGCCTCGAAGGCGGCAAGTGCGAGCAGCGCCAGCAGCGCGATCATCACTCTGTCGAACTCGCCCGCGGCATGCGCGGAGACGGCGACCGCGAGCACCCCGGCGACCGTGGCGCCGGTGACGACCAACCCGAGCCCCTCACCGGCGCCGTCCCCGAACGCGGCGCGCCTCGCATAGCGGACGAGCCTGTCGTCGGTGACGCGGAGCCGGCCGAGGCAATCGTCTCCGCGCCCGAAGGCGACCAGCTCCGCGCTCCCGGAAACGACTTCGACGAGCTGCGCCGAGAGCTCCCCGCGAGCGGCGGCCCTTCCGCTGCTCCGTCGCGAGAGTCCCGCGGCGAGGGCCGGGACGATCAGACCGCCGACAAGCAAGCCGAGACCGAGGACGAGGCCTGCCGCCGGCAGAAACGCCGCAGCGACCGCGACGGATACCGCTCCCGCGAAAACCGCGACGAGCGGCGGCCCGATGCCTCGGAGGTGGATGTTCTGAAGCGAGTCGACATCGGCGACAAGCCGCGACAGCAGGTCTCCGCGCCGGTGACCCTCGAGCTGGGCGGGCGCGAGCGGCTCGATCCGGTCGTAGACGCGGCGGCGAACGCCGGCGAGGAACCGAAAGGCCAGGTCGTGCGAGCTGAGACGGTCGAAGTAACGCGCAATCGGCCTGGCGATCCCGAAGAAGCGAACGCCGACGATCGCCACCGTAAGCGAGAGGATCGCCGGACGCTCCGCCGCTCTGGAGATCAGATACCCGGCCGTGGCCATCAGGCCGACCCCGAAGACGATCGTCGCCGACCCGAGCGCGACCGCGAGCCCGACGCGTGAGCGCGGGGCCCCGCCAAGCGGCAGCAGGCCGCGAAGCGTCCTGCTCACAGGCCAGCCTCTGGCCTGCGAGCAGGGGGGGACAGGGTTTCCCCCACGGGAGCGAGCCGAAGGCGAGCGACGGTCACGCGGCCTCGTTCCGGATCAACGCGGTCCCGCCGCTGTCGAGATGCACGACTCGGTCGGCGCGTCTCACAAGCTCGGGCCGGTGCGCGATCATCAGCACTGTGCGCCCCACCCGCAGCCGCTCGATCGCCTCGGCCACGACCTCGGAGCTCGTCCGGTCGAGGTCGGCGGTCGGCTCGTCGAGGATGACCAGCGGAGCGTCCCGTAGAAACGCGCGGGCGAGCGCGATGCGGCGCCTCTCGCCCGTGGAGAGAGGCCGGCCGCCGTCACCGACCACCGTCTCATAGCCCAGTGGCAGCGCGCGGATGAAGCGGTCGGCACCCGCGAGCATGGCCGCGTCGCGGGTGCGCTGCTCGGACGCGTCAGGAGCGCCGAGGCAAATGTTGCCGGTGATCGTTCCCCGAAAGATGGTCGGCCGCTGCGGCACCCAGGCAAGTTGCCGCCGCCACACGTCGAGTCTGCAGTCTGAGAGCCTCAGGCCGCCGACGGTGATGCAGCCTTCGGTCGGCTCCGCGAAGCCCAGCAGCAGCGTGGCGACAGTGCTCTTGCCGACGCCGCTCGGGCCCACCAGCGCGACCGTCTCACCCGGCAGAAGGTCGAGATCGAGCCGGTCGAGGACGAGGCGCGGTCGCGATGGATACGCGAACGAGACACCCTCCAGCCGGACAGGCACTTCGGCCGGGCTCAACGGCACCAACCTCCCGGACCCCGCGACCGAAGGAGGTGCCTCGAGCAGCGCCAGCATCCGCTCCGCCACGGCGACCCCGTCGGCGCTCGCGTGGAACTGGGTACCGAGCCGGCGAACTGGCGCGTAGAGCTCGGGCGCCAGGATCAGCACCGTCAAACCGGCCTGCAGCCCGATGCCGCCATCGACGAGCCTGACGCCGACCGTGACGGCGACCAGCGCGACGCCAAGCGTGGCCGCCAGCTCGAGCACTGAGCCTGAGAGGAAGCTGACGCGGAGGGTGCCCATCGCCGCACGGCGGTAGCGCTCGCCGATATCCGAGATCGCCGCCGCCTGGGCGCGGCTGCGATTGAAAGCGCGCAGCGTCGGCAGTCCGCGCACGACGTCGAGAAAGTGAGTCGAGAGCAAGCGAAGGGCGAGCCAGCGCTCATCCGTGCGCTCGCTCGTGTAGCGGCCGATCAACCACATGAACAAAGGCACGAGCGGGAGCGTGATCAGCAGCAGCAGGGCGGAAGCCACGTCGATCGCGGCAACCCATGCGAGCACCACGAGCGGAACGACCGCGGCGAGGACGACCTGGGGCAGATACCTGCCGAAGTACGCCTCGAGCCCATCGACGCCCTGAACCGCCGCAGCGGCGATCTCGCCGGCTTCCGCCCCGTCCAGCGCCGCCGGCTGCGAGCGCAGCCGCCGCTCCACGAGCGCGAGGCGGAGCTCGGACAGGACCGTCCACGCCGCACGGCGCCCCGCCACCTCGAAACCCCAAGCAATCGTCCCGCGACCGGCAAACGTCAGGGCCAGCACACCGAGCTCGGGCACCACGGCCGGAAGCGGCGCCCCGTCAAATGCCCGCGTAACGATTCGGGCGATCAACGTCGCCTGGACGACGACGAGCATCGCTCCGACGACCCCGAGCGCCGAGTCGACGACGAGCAGGCGGCGAGCGGCCCTGGCCCGCCGCAGAAGGCGCTTGTCGAGCAGCCGCACGTGGTCAGGCGGCGCCGGGGCCCGTCGCGGCCGCGTCGCGGTAGAGGGACATCGTCGCGCACCGGAGCCGGGCGAGATCCACGGCCGTGGACGCGAGCGCGCGCATACCGGCTTCAAGCTAGAAATCAGGCCGCGGCTGCACATCGTCCGATGGGGATGAAGCCGGGCGGCTGCAAAGGAGTTCCCTCGTTCTCGTCCAGATCGGACGATGCGCTCGCACCCCCAGCGGTGCGACGCTCGAGTCTTCCCCGACGAAGGAGGCGCGATGCGCATGCGGCCTGACCGCGTGCAGCTGAGAAAAAGGCGACGGCACCGCCGCCGCAGGCGCTTCGAAAGCCAGACGCCGGCCAAGATTGCCGGTGCCTTGTGGATGGCGCGGATCGTCTGGCGCGGCATCCGAACCTGATCGGTCCCACGGGCCCGATCGCTCCCTCCGGCGAGCAGATCGAGCTCGCGTTCGGGGACCAGCGCGCAGTCGTCGTCGAGGTCGGCGCCGGCCTCCGCACCTATTTCGCCGACGGCCACGGCATGGTCGACGGCTACGAGGCGGACGAGATCGCGTCGAGCGGCCGGGGGCAACAGCTGATCCCTTGGCCGAACCGGGTCGAGGACGGCAGCTACGAGTTCGCGGGCGAGCGGCACCAGCTCCCACTCGATGAGCCTGAGCGGCAAAACGCGATCCACGGCCTCGTCCGCTGGTCGGCCTGGCGCGTCGCGGAACATGAGGCCGACTCGGCCGCTCTCGAGCACTTCCTCCACCCACGGCCGGGCTACCCGTACTCACTGGCGCTGAGGGTCGAGTACAGGCTCTCCGGCGACGGTCTCGCGGTGCGGACCACCGCGACGAACGCTGGCGCGGAGACCGCTCCATACGGCAGCGGCGCCCACCCGTATCTCGCAGTGGGCTCGAATCGTGTCGACGCAGCCAGGCTAAGTGTGCCGGCGCGGACGGTGCTCGAGGCGAACGAGCGCGGCATCCCGGTCGGCGCGGCGCCCGTGGAGGGCACCGACCTCGATTTCCGCGTGACGCGCGTGATCGGCGCGACGAAGCTCGACCACGCGTTCACCGACCTCGAGCGCAGCCCCGACGGCCTCGCGCGGGTCGAGCTCATGGCCGACGGCCGGCAGACCACGCTCTGGGCCGACGAGTCCTATCCGTACCTGATGGTTTTCACCGGCGACACGCTCCCCGCCGGGGGCCGCGGAAGCCTGGCCGTCGAGCCGATGACCTGCGCGCCGAACGCCTTCCGCAGCGGCGACGGGCTGATCCGCTTGGAGCCGGAGCAGACCCACACCGGCACCTGGGGGATCAACCCGTCGCCGAGCCCGTCTAGGCCCTAGGCGTCGACTCCCGCGGGATCCTTCGCGGCCGCGCCGACGAGGCCGATCGCAACGAGATCTGAGGCGTGGATCCACGCGTCGGAGAGGGTGACCCCTCCGGCCTGCGCGATCTTGTCGCGCAGCGGAATCGCCCACCGGTGCTCGAGCAGAGCGACCGCGGCGGCGGTGCCCTCGGGAATCGCGTCGCTCAGATACCAGACCGTGTCGTCGTCGAACACATGCCCGTCCTCGAGCTCCTCGGCACCTGCGATCGCACCGCGTTCGGCTTCTTCCTCACCGCCTGCGCCGAAACCCACGAGCGCGCCGACGAGCGCGCCGAACTCCTCGGCCTCATCCTGATCGAGGTCGCTCCTCTGCACGACCTCGATCTCCCCGTCCTCGTTCTTCTTCACGAGCAGCAGATCGATCAACCGGACGATGTCGTGGTCCTTCAGCCGCTGGAGCTCCTCGCGGATCTCACCGGTGAAGTTGTCGCCCTCGAAGCCGATGACCAGCATCTGAACCGGTCCGAGCGTCAGGCCGTCGCCGCTGTGCGTAGGCGTGCTCATGTGCCCTGCAGAAGCTTCTGCTTCTGCTCGTCGAACTCGGCGTCGGTCAGAACCCCCTGCTCGTGTAGCTGCCCGAGCTTGCCGAGTTGATCGATCATGTCGTTACTCATCCCGCCCGCCGGCTGGTCGGCTTGCTCTTCTTCAGGCTGGGCTTGCTCTTCTTCAGGCTGATCTTGCTCTCGCCCCTCCTGCATCTTCTTGCCAGCGTAGTAGCCGGCTCCCCCAACCATGGCCGCCCGCACGAGTGGCCGTCGTCGCCTGAACATGGTTCATCCCTCGCTTTCGTCAGTTATTCGTGCGCCGAGAGAATCGCGCCGAGCGCGCAGCGGGGCATCGTCCCGATGGGATGAAGGATCGGATCATCCCCTTGGGGGGATAGCTGAGTTACGGAGACCCGTTCCGATTCAGACGGCGTGTGGTTGTCTCGCCGTGTCGCCCGAACGGCACCGTTCGTGTGCACAGCGAGCTGTGGGAGGCGAGCTGCACGGCGGGTGCGGATGTGGGCGACTCGGTCACGATCGCGCGTCTGGAGGGCCTGAACCTGATCGTCGTCCCCGCGGAGCGGGAAGCGCTCGAAGCCTCCGCCGGGCGCAACGATCATCCCATCGGGACGATGTAGCGCCGCAACCGCTCCGGTTTCTTGCGGTCGAACGGCTCTCCGTTCATCCCGCAAGCCGATGCGCCGCCTCTGCGGGGCGGCGCTTCGGCGTTTATGAGCGAGAGAGCCGGGCCCAAGGTTCACACCCTCCAGATTGACCTGATCGTGTCAAGCGAGGGCCGTCCTCGAAGCGCGAACCTGGGTGCATGAATTCGAACACCGATGGACGGGGCCACACACTCGAGACCGGCGAGCCGGTCCGGGTCGGCGGAACTGTCGGCGTGGGCTCGATTTCCCTCCCTCTCTCGAGTCGCGCCGACATCCGTCGTTTTCAGCTCGACCAAGCGCTGCGCGCGATCGAGAACGCGCTGATCCTGCTCGATAGCCAACCGGCCGAAGGAGTCGAGATCTCCGCCTTGGAACGGGTTCGAGACGACCTCGCCGTTGTGCTGCGGCTGGCTGCGTGACGCCGATGGAGCCCGAAGAGACCTACCAGTCGGTTCACTTCGAGATCCCCGACCTCGCCGCTGCGGTTCGCCTCACCCGCCGCCTCGGCGGCCGCTGGAACGTCTCGCTCCAGGACCGCCGCGACGTCAATCTCGTCTCGGTCGCCCTCCAGCCGGACCCGGACGACCTCGCTGTCCTGCTCCGGAACGTCGAGGCGTGGGTGAAGCAGGAATCCCTGTGCGCGATCCGCTTCGCGGTCGACGGCCGCGATTACGTGCTCGCAGCCGGCGATGCCGACTGGGCGGCGATTCCCGTGGCAGTCGCCTAGTTGGGCAGGACAAAGAACGCGATCGCCGTGTACTGACAGCCGACTGCGCCGAGCGTAAGCACGTGGAAAAGCTCGTGGTACCCGAAAACGTGCGGAACGGGGTCGGGCCGGCGGCAGGCGTAGACGAGCGCGCCGAGCGTGTAAAGCAATCCCCCGACAACCACCAGAACGAGCCCCGGGAGCGGAACCTTGAGCAGCTGGGAGAACGCAGCCACGCTCACCCATCCGAGCGCGAGACCGATTGCGGCCGAGAGCCACTTCGGCGCCCCGAACCAGAAGAGCTTTAGGAGAGTCGCGACGAGAGCGCCGGCCCAGACGATCGTCAAGACGGGCAGCGCCCACCCCTCCGACATGACGAGCAGGCCGAACGGCGTATACGTGCCGGCGATGAGCAGGTAGACACCGGCGTGGTCGAGCCGCGCAAGCCAGGCGCGGATCGGCGGCCTCCAGGTCGGCCGGTGGTACAGCGCGCTCGCGCCAAAGCAGAAGGCGACCGAGCCGGCGAAGACGGCTGCCGCCATGCGCGGGCGGCCGCCATGAGCGGTCACGACAAGCGCTGCTCCAAGCCCCAGGGCCGCGTAGAAGCCAAGCTCGTGGAAGACGCCGCGAAGCTTCGGCTTCACACGCCGCGGGGTCGTCGCCATGGTTCTCGATTCTAAGCGCACCACTCTGCGCCGGCGACCTGATGTCGCACACATTCGTCTCGGCGGGGGCCCGAGGACACGCTCGGCGAGCTGGCCGGGCACTCGCAGCATGCAGCCGCGTAGTCGTTCTACGGAAAACCCGCAGATCGTGCCCGGGGTAGCCGCACGAACGTCGCGGGACGCCCCCGATGGCAGGGACGACGGTCGCGGCGAGGCTACGAGAAAAGTCGAGGCAGGCAGCAGACCCCCGACGCGACGGAAGGAGAATCATGCGGAAGGTATTCGAGATCGGAGGAGTGGTTGCAGCCGCCGTCCTGATCGCATTCGGCATTGCCGCGATCGTGATGGGCTTCAACGGCCGCTCGACGGTCACAAACAGTCTCAAGCAGGAGCAGATCGTCGGCACGCCGGACATGACGCCGGCGGCGATCAAGGCCGAGGCGAAGGACGCGGGCCTAGCGGTCGACAAGATCAGCTTCCCGACGCTGGCTGTCGCAGGGAAGACGATCAACAGTGGGACCCGGGCGCACGCGTTCGCGGGTTACATGCGCATCCACGCGCTCGAGGCGACTCAGGGTCTGTCGTACGCGCAGATGGGTCGCTATCAGGCACTGCCGAACGCTCCGAAGCAGGCCACGGACGGCATCGGCGGGACTAGCGACACGAAGTACGCGGTCGTCGACCCGAGGACGAAGCAGCCGGTGGACAACGGCCGGCGCAACGTATGGGTTACCGAGACTGCGCTCTCGACGGCGCTCAACGCCAGCTACATGGCCGACCGGATCGCGCTCTTCGGAGTTGTGGTCGGGATCGCGCTGCTGCTGAGCGGCTTGGGGTTCGCGATTCTCGCGATTGGCGGCGCCCTCAGGAATCCGCAGACGGTGCTGAGTCTTCAGCGCAAGCCGGAGCCGGCTCAGACCCGAACCGCCATCCAGACCTAGGCGGAATCCTCCGTCGCTGAAAGGCGGGCCGCCTTCGGGCGGCCCGTCGTCGTTCAGGAGGGTTCAAGGAGGCCCTCGTCAAGGGCATAGCGCACGAGTTCTGCGCGGCTCGACAGCCTGAGCTTCTGCATGATGTGCGCGCGGTGGGTCTCGGCGGTGCGCACCGAGATGTACAGCTCCTTCGCGATCTCCTGATTTGTGTAGCCGAGCGCGAGCAGCCGCAGGACCTCGCGTTCCCGATCGGACAGAGGGTCCTCCTCTGCGCGTCGACGCTCCGCGGTCTCGGCCGCCACGAGCCGCGCGCCGAGCTCGGGATGGACGTACCGGCCGCCGCCGGCAACCTCTCGGATGGCCGCAACGAGCTCGGCGTCGGCAGCTTCCTTGAGCACGTAGCCGCTGGCTCCGACCTCGAACGCCTCGCGGACGTACCGCGGATCGTCCTGCATCGAGAGGACGAGCACCTTCGCCTCGGGGCGCTCGTGCAGGAGCTGCGGCACGGCGTCGATCCCGCTCTGGTCGGGCATCATCACGTCCATCAAGACGATGTCGGGCTTCGCGCTTCGGGCTTCGAAGATGGCCTCGCGGGCGCTGCCCGCCTCGCCGACAGCCTCCAGGTCGTCCTCGGCGTTGACGAGCATCGCCAGCCCTGCCCGCACGACGGCATGGTCGTCCACGATCAGTACGCGAACGCTCACGAGACGGGCACCTCTACGGCGACGGTGGTGCCGGCCTCGCCGCTCGACTCGATCTCGAGCCGCCCCCCAAGGAGGGCCAGTCGCTCGCGCATGCCGAGCAGCCCGAAGCCTGCGTTCGCGTCTTCGGCCGAATCGAAGCCCTGGCCGTCGTCCTCGATCACCGCCTTGACGGCGCTGTCTCGGCGTGCGAGCAAGATGCTGACGTGGCGCGCACGCGCATGCTTGACCACGTTCGTCAGCGATTCCTGGACGATTCGATACAGGGCGGTCTCGACCTCTTCGGGAAGACGCTCGTCCGCAAGCGCGGTCTGGAAGTCGACGGTGATGCCTGTCTGCTCGCCGAACGAAGCGGCTAGCCGCTCCACCGCTGCGACGAGGCCGAAGTCGTCGAGGGCGCTCGGCCGCAGCTCGACAGCAAGTCGACGGACGTCCTGAAGCGTCGACACGACGAGCTCCCGCAACTCCCCCGTCGCCGCGCGTGCGGACGGGTCGCCCAGCTTGTCCTCCAGCCCCTTCAGCCCGAGCAGAATCGAGGTCAGCGCCTGTCCCGTCTCGTCATGGAGCTCTCTTGCAAGCCGTCGGCGCTCCAGCTCCTGGGCCTCGACGACCCGGCGAAGCGAGTCGCTCGCGATTCGCTCGGACAGGTCGACCGCAAGAGCCGCGCGGGCCGCGAACGTCTCCGCTAGGCGAACGTCGGCGTCGGCGAAGCGGACGTCCTGCCCGAGCTTGTCGTGCGCCGCGAGCACGCCGATAGCACGGCCGCGCACGAGCAGCGGCACCCAGAGCCCGGTGCGGGCGCCGAGCAGGCGCGCCGCGTGTGGGTCGACGTCGGGATCGTCCAACAGCGAGTCGACGCGTTCGCTCTGGGCACGCTCGAGCACGCGGCCGCTCTTCGAGCCCAAGCGCGTGATCGTCTCCCCGGCGAGCTGGTCGCGTCCGTCCCCCGCCGCCGCGGCGAACCGCAGCTGGTCGGCGCCGGCCGGCAGCATGACCACGACTATCCGGGCCTCCAACAACTCGCGCAGGCGCCGGGCGACGAGGTCGAGCAGCCGGCCGAGGTCCGTCTCGGTCGCCAGCGCGTTCCCGACCTCGTTCAGCGACTCGAGCTGCCTCGACCAGCCCGTGGCGGCCTCGTACAGGCGCGCGTTCTCGATCGCGACCGCCGCCTGGCTGGCCAGCAGCCCTACGAGCTCCTGGTCTTCCTCGGTGAAGTCCTCACCGCCGGCCTTCTCGGTCAGGTAGAGGTTGCCGTAGGCGACACCTCGCAGGTGGATCGGGACGCCGAGGAAGGTGCGCATCGGCGGATGATTGGGCGGAAACCCGACCGAACGCGCATCCTCACTCAGGTCGTGCAGTCTGAGCGGCACGTCCTCGCGGATCAGGACGCCGAGAATCCCTCGACCCCGCGGCAGCTCGCCGATCGCGGCGTGCGTCTCGGGGTCGATGCCCGTGGTGAGGAAGCGCTCCAGCTCCGAGCCGCTCCCGTCGATCACGCCAAGCGCGGCGTAGCGCGCACCCGTGAGCTCGGCCGCCGCCTCGACGAGCTGTTGCAGGAGCGAATCGAGGGACAGCTCAGACGTGATCGCGACACCCGTCTCGAGCAGCGCACGCAGGCGCTTTTCGCTCGGCGTCACCGCGTCCACGCATTCAGCCTACCCCGTAGCCTCAGGCGCCAGGTGACGCCGCGGGAGTTCGCGGAGGCGCCTTCGATCAGGCCCGGCCCGGGCCGCGGAGGTAGGGCTGATGCTCGACCACGTAACCGCGAACGTCGGCGACCTCGAGCAAGCGAAAGCGCTTCTATGAGCAGTCGCTCCCGCGATCGACGAGTAAACCCTACCAAATCGCGACTTGCCGGTGTTGCCTTTTTTGACGACGGAGCGCGGCGCAAAGAGGCACCCGGACCGTTAAAGCCCGAAGCGGTGTCTCACCGGCCCGATTGAAGCCGGGCGGGGCCATAGGTTTGCCGCCCCCGTGAGTCTCTGTCCCGATTGCGGAAAACCCGCACGGCCTTTCCGTGGGCTTGCCGATGCCGAGGCGTGCGCGAGCGCGCGACAGTAAGGGCGAAGCGAAAGGAGGAGCCATGAAGGCGCTCGTCTACCACGGGCCTGGGCTTCGCAGCTGGGAAGAGAAGCCCGATCCGCAAATCCAGGATCCGACCGACGCCATCGTTCGGATCGACTCTGCGACGATCTGCGGGACCGACCTACACATCCTGAAGGGCGACGTCCCGGAGGTGGAGCCCGGCACCGTCCTCGGCCACGAGGCGGTCGGCACGGTCGTCGAAATCGGCGATGCGGTGACGACACTCGCGCCGGGCGACCGCGTGCTCGTCTCCTGCATCACCTCCTGCGGGCGCTGCTCATTCTGCAAGGAGCGACGCTACGGCCTCTGTACCGGCGGCGGTGGCTGGATCTTCGGCCATCTGATCGACGGGCTTCAGGCCGAGTTCGCACGTGTGCCGTTCGCGGACACGTCGGTCTACAAGATCCCGGACGACCTCGGCGACGAGCAGGTGCTCTTCCTCGCCGACATCCTCCCGACGGCGTACGAGGTCGGCGTCCTCAACGGCGGCCTCGGGCCGGGCGACACGATCGCGATCGTCGGCGCCGGCCCGATCGGGCTCGCGACCGTGCTGACCGCGAAGCTGTACACGCCGGGGAAGATCATCGCGATCGACCTTGCGGACTCGCGGCTCGAGAAGGCTCGCGAGGTCGGTGCGGACGTGACCATCAACAGCGACACCGAGGACGCACTGGCACGTGTCATGGAGCTGACCGGCGGTCTCGGCGCCGACGTCGCGGTCGAGGCGGTCGGAATCCCCGAGACGTTCGAGCTCTGCGCCGAGCTCGTCCGCCCGGGTGGACGGGTCGCGAACGTCGGCGTCCATGGTCGCGCGGCGACGCTCCACCTGGAGAAGCTGTGGATTCGCGACGTGACGATCACCACGGGCCTCGTCGACACGTACACGACGCCCCGACTTCTGAAGCTGATCGTCGAGGGCCGCGTCGACGCGACGCCGTTCGCCACCCATCGCTTCCCGCTCGAGGAGACGATGGCCGCGTACGACACGTTCGCCGCGGCGGCCGAGACCGACGCGTTGAAGGTCGTGCTCGAAGCCGCACCCGTTCCCCATGATCGAGCTGAAAAGGAGGTTGCGCTTGTCGGCAGCGACGCATGACCGGCGGTCGGCCGGCGCGGTCGACGTGATCCTCCGCGACGGCGCGACGCTGCGGCTGAGGGCGCCCGCAACGGAAGATGCGGGCGCCCTCGCCGCGTTCTTCACCGGGCTCTCCGAAAGAAGCTTCTACATGCGCTTCCACGGGATCCGCCGCGTCGACGACGGTCTCGTTCGGCACTTCCTCGAGCCGGACTGGCAGGAGCGTGGCGTCCTCGTCGGCGAGCTGGGCGACCGCATCGTCGCGGTCGCCGAATACATGCGGTTGCGCGACGAGAGCGTTGCGGAGGCTGCTTTCGCGGTTGCGGACGAGCACCAGGGTCGAGGAATCGGTACGCGCCTGCTCGAGCAACTCGCGCTGCGGGCTTCGGAGGCGGGCATTGAGCGCTTCGTCGCCGAGGTGCTACCGGAAAACCGGGCGATGCTGGGCGTCTTCGAGGGCGCGGGCCTCGAGGTGACGCGGGAGCTCGACGGCGGCGAGGTCGAGGTTCGCTTTCCGATCGCGTCTACTGAGCGTTATGTGAGAACGCGTGACGAGCGCGACCACCTCGGAGTGACGACCTCCCTGCGTCCGTTTTTCGAGCCAAGGTCGGTCGCAGTGATCGGCGCCTCGCGCCGTCGCGGGTCAATCGGCGGCGAGCTCTTTCGCAACATCCTGACGGCCGACTTCGCAGGCGCCGCCTACCCGGTGAATCGGGACGGCGAGCCTGTCGGCGGCGTGAGGGCATACAAGGCGATCGCCGATGTGCCTGAGTCCGTCGACCTCGCCGTTGTCTGCTTGCCGGGCCCACTCGTCCTCGACGCGGTCGAGGCCTCGCTCGTCAGCGGCGTCAAGGCCCTCTGCGTCATTTCCTCCGGCTTCGCCGAGATCGGCGCCGAAGGCCGCGAACGGCAAGATCGGCTACTCCACCTCGTGCGAGCGCACGGCGGCCGCCTCGTCGGCCCGAACTGCCTGGGCATCGCGGTTCCGCGCCTCGGGCTCAACGCAACGTTCGGCCCGCGGGCGCTGCCAGCCGGGCCGATCGCGTTCTCGTCCCAGAGCGGTGCGCTCGGGCTCGCGCTGCTTGAGAAGGCTTCCGAACGCAGGCTCGGCTTCTCCGCCTTCGTCTCGATCGGAAACAAGGCCGACGTCTCCTCGAACGACCTGCTCGAGTGGTGGGAAGACGACGACGAGACGCAGCTCGTCCTGCTCTACCTCGAGTCCTTCGGCAATCCCCAGAAGTTCGCCCGCCTCGCCAGGCGCGTCGCCCGCCGAAAGCCCGTGCTTGCGCTCAAGGCGGGCTCGACCGAGGCCGGCGCACGCGCGGCGAGCTCGCACACGGCCGCGCTCGCAAGCTCCGACACGGCCGTCGAAGCGCTCTTCTCCCAGGCGGGCGTGATCCGCGCCGGAACGCTCGAGGAGCTGGTCGATGCCGCCGCGCTGCTCTCGAGCCAGCCCCTCCCGCGCGGGCGGCGCGTCGGCGTGCTCACGAACGCCGGTGGGCTGGGGATCCTCTGCGCCGACGCCTGCGCCGCCGCCGGCCTCGAGCTGCCAGCGCTGGGCGAAGAGACGCGCGCCGCCCTCCAGCCGCTCCTGCCGGAGGACGCCAGCCTCGCGAACCCGGTCGACCTGCTTGGTTCGGCAACCGCCGCGAACTTCGAGGAGGTGATCCCGGCTCTGCTCGAGGA
>Ga0137365_10001750_pt1 | contig 17048 bp, 20 predicted proteins | sample SagtaG_9_FD_104799 | JGI IMG/M metagenome (GOLD analysis project Ga0137365, IMG submission 104799) | Vadose zone soil microbial communities from Sagehorn Ranch, Mendocino, California, USA - Sage1_L_40_16 metaG | ecosystem: Environmental > Terrestrial > Soil > Vadose zone | place: USA...
CTGGCTGGCGGCATTTCGTACACGGTGTCATCGTGGATGGGTACCTTCGGGTGCGGCTGACGTTGGTGCCTGGGGGCTGCTCTCTGCGGCGGTATGAGCTGCGCGGCTCGTTGGTAGTGCTGCGGTAACGCGCCTAATTCATGCTCGGTGACGCGCATTGCTGATCCGTCGGTAAACGGGATGATGAACACGTTTTCTATGGGTCTATAGCGCAGAACGCTGCGAGGATGAGCACTAATGAGATCATCTTCAAGGGTTTGTCGAGGTGGTGCGGGTACGTTACCCTGAAAATATGCGTCCCTCTCTTCCTGGGTTGCGCTCCTGCGTTTGGGGATACGTTGCTCTTGGTTGTAGGAGTGAACTGCGTGTTGCTCGCGTAGTTTCTCGGCCATTACTCCACCTCGCTTTGTCGCGTGTGCGCGGTGCAGTGAAACGGCTTTGCTCCCCGTGGAGCTCTGGGCGTGCATCCTGGGCAATACCCGCGTCTGTGGCACAGGTGGCACGCTTTCACGTCGGGCTGTTCGGTTGGCTCCCATGCATGCCCGAAGGTAAGGCATTGTACATGGAGAGTAGCCAGAAGTGGCTGCGCGTCGTGCACCGTAGACACACCCTCTGCGATGTCCCCAAACAGCCTGGCTACGGCTTTTCTCCAGCGCTGGCAGGGACAGAGCGGGCTTTGACAAAAAGGGCGTTTCAATGAGTGAATGGCGTAAAGAGGTACAGGGGTACGGGGGCTTGCGGTATCCGTCTCGTGTGCCAAACAATCGGGAGAGACCTCAAGCAGTACGTTTCGTGGTATGCCGTGCATATGTCCTCTCTTTTAGATTGACAGGCGAAGCTATTCGTGGCATACTGTGCGTAGACCTTTCGCCTGTCCTGGCAGCAAAAACAGCATAGTTAGCTGTTCTGCTGCCACTGTGTAACAACAGCACTATACAGGACAGTCAGTTGTATGTTTTGAACTGCGGAAGCTTGTCAGGCGGCAGTTCGCAACATCGGAAGAATAAGGTCTAACGGGGAACGCATGGGTTTTTTGAACCTGTGCGTTTCTTGGCATCACCTCCTTAATTTGGATGGTCAATCAGCAAAGACAACACCGTCTAAATCGGTGTACCGGATTGGAAGCCGGCCACGGCGGGTTAACTCCTGGTTGATGGCTCCCACGATTTTTCCGGCGGTAGCGCGGAAGATCGGGTTTCCATCAATTGCTCGTTGTAAGGTGTTCATCTCAATGTCTGCCTCTTTACACAGCTTGCTTTTCGACCAGCCAAATTCGATGCGGTAGTCTTCAATTGTCATTATCTACACCTCGAATTAGACCTATAAGAGTTATGCCATATCAGCTTGTCAATGTCAATCATTTTAGAGGTTTTTTTAGCAATTCTAATCAATTTTGGTTAATCAAAGAGGGAGATTTTAACCTGCTTGCCGCTCCGCTTCTTTTGATGGTATATTGGTAGGAGTCTATGAATGCGTATCCCCTCTCAAAAGGGATGCGTTTCTTCTTATACACGAGTTGTTTCCGTAGGCTTCCGCTTTATTCCGTAGCATACCCTTCTCTTCAATAGTGGTTGCTTGCTGCTATAGTGCTTCCTGGTAGTGACGCTGGGGTCTTCGATACTTCTTTGCCAGATACTTCACCAAGTCTGTTCTGTGCATATAGGATGAGCATAGAGAAACGCAGTGGGATTACCAAGAGGCTGAATTGCCTCTGATTGGTGTAGATTTTCGGTGATGCAAATCAGGTTATTGCATAATTTATGAAGCTATGCTATAAACGCTTGCTATATGCCAATTGAAGGAGAGTCATATGGAAATTATGGCGAAGAAGATAAAGAGTACATCCAATTAACTGAAGAAGAATTTCGTCGTGTACAAAAATACGCTAATAAACAAGGTATTACGAATGAAGCAGCAGCAGCACAGCTTCTCAAAACGGGAGGTTACATACTTAAGGGGATAATAGAAAAAACAACACAGAAAACTAAAGAAAGAAAGTACGGCAATATACAAAACAAAAGACAACAGAGGAAACCAAAATAACTCTTTCTCAATTTACTCCTAATATATGTACCGCTCTTCCGCATCGATAATAAAAGTCAAGTAAACGCATGAAAACGGTGCACAGCTTAGCTCCTCATGCTCGCCTTCAATCAGAGTTGATTGCCTATTAGCAGCATCACCAAGTTCATTCTGCGCATTCTTCCATGCCAGGTAAGCCTTATGTGCAGCGGCCATTGGATGCATTTCGTCCACATAAGCTGAGCTTGGTAACGTCTCGGCGTAGAGATCATCAAAGTCAGCTTCTTCAAGCAATTGCGGTTCCATATATAAAACCCCTTGTATGACTTTGGATCAAATCTACAACAAAAAAAGAGTATCGTCATCCTCGTTTCTTCTTGGAAATACTTTAATCTTTTTATCCTTACCGTTTCTCCGTGCTATCAAAGAAGCACCTGGGGTCTTCTCAATCTCAGCCGCAAAACATCCAAGCTTAAGTGAACGACGTATAAAGTCCGCAGTTGATAGATTGCAATCCTTAGCTGTCTTATTCACCTCATCAAACTGTTCTTGTGAAAGTCCTAGGTTGTACCGTTTCTCGTCTGACATCGTATGTTCTCAACCTCCAGCACTATTGAACCAACGTTCGCCTTGTGGCACATTCAATATACATGCCATGTACATAGTATATACGAAAGATGTGCGTATTGGGAAGTGGCATATGTTCTATTTTTCATGTTCAGGGTGTTTTGATGCTATGAATAGCGAACTTGATGGAAAAGCTGTTCTTGCAGAAAGCAAGGTTGCCGATAAACGGAAACGAAAAGTAATCATACACAGCATATACATATTTTGTATGTTAATCATACACAGCATATATGTGCTTAGTATATTTATGATGTATATTTTACATATTAAAATACTTCAACATGTACATATCTTATGCGTTGACTTTCAAAATATAAGTAATTATACTCTTTTCAAGAGATGAAATTCCGCTTGGAACGTTCCGCTTGAGTGCATGGTCATGGGTAGTTTGTATCATTAGCAAAAACTGCAATTTCGTAAACAGCAATTCAGAATGGTTTCGTCACGCGACAAGTTCTCCCAGAGGAGATGATCCATGTTTATTAGACCGCAAACTAAGCGACTATTCAGAGATTGTCTTTCAAAGACAAATATCGTTCCTGTTGTTCCTTCCGATCTAGCCGAGATAAGCAGCATGATTAGTATAGCCCGTGGGCAACTATTGCATCCGCAAACAGCAGTGCAAGTCTACGCAGATACTCTTTTGCTCAATAGCTTAACAATCCTGGCAATGCTGCGTTGTTCGGCCTTTGCGAGTGAAGAAAACAGACATGTTTTTGAGAAACTAGACGGTGAACGCGAAATCTGGTGTGATCGTGAGTGGACATTGCTCAGAGAGTCAGGTGAAAACACACACTACCCAATAGGATTTCTTCAACCAGAAAATGTGAAATAGACCATGCCCAGTACCTCCCCATCCTTGAAGAGGTTGTAGTGCTGCTTTGTAGGCGTCCCTTGTAGGCAGCCATATGTATGCACGTTTCTAGAAATTTCGTTTTTGTCTATTGTCTCGCTTATGCGATTTGACAGAAGCATCAGGAGGACAATCAAGATGCGCAACAACATCCAATTACACACCGAGTCGATAAAGGCAAAAAAATCCGGTGTAGGACAGCGAGTATGGGCATACCTCGTCGTGCTGCCGCTTGTCTTATTCACCCTAAGTGGTTATACTGTTATCCCGAATACAATACAACCACTAAACCTGACGATGGAAACTACTATCCCGCTCACCTTTCAGAAAGGCGCAACGCTCACTCAGAGTGCTGGCAATGTTAGTTGTTCGGATATCATCACCCTTGAGCAGTTTAGTGGGTCAGAGATGAAAATTTACTTCAATGATTGTGCGTTGCAACATTTGACTGCACTCGCGGCAACCGCCAGTGCGGCTGCCGCATCCATTGGCTTTGTCTCGCTTTGGTGTTCAGATTGTGCGCCGGTTGCTGCCGGGATAGCAACCATAGCAGCATGGGTCACGGCCAATATCGCCACCCTTCAATATGCCTCACAGCAGTGTGGAGGGGCTTTTTTGGACATCAGTTGGGACGGCGGGGTACAATTTGAGCCGGCTTGTTCTACCTAATGATTATGGATCGTGACACTCATCACCGATGAGCAGTCACAAGAGCTGGCAATGTCGTCTTGAAGTACGAGCTGAGCGGGCGCAACACACTGCGCCCGCTCAGAACATTATCGAAACCGGGAGCGACAATATTTTAGAGGATATAATACGCTAAAAAGCAACTATGCGAAGGACGAATGGTTATGACCTACTCAGTTTTAGGGATCGATACAACCCAGGTAAAAGAGATTGACCCGCGAACAGGCAGGGAAAAATTGTTCTACCTGCCTAAGACCAATCAAAAGACAGGATTAGAAGAGAAAGTTCGCCTCCCGAAGTCCTCGCGCTTGCAAGGAGCATACTATGTCTAATACTGACTGTCAGTGTCGGGACAACGGCTGTATGTGCAATGAGTATGCAAACACATGGTCTTATGAGTATGGCATAGTATGCAATGCTTGTAAGGAGGGTTATCATTATTATCCACACTTGCGCTGCCAGTGTAATGTAGAAGGCTGCACCTGCCTGCAATACCCAAAACGGGTAGACAGATATTATCCTGGTGACTACAGGTGCGTGGGGTGCCGGCAGGGAACGCACTACCTATGTACTGTCAGCGGAAGTTTGCAAGGGTCAGCCAGTCGTGGCCGCCCCTGTGACTACAGTGACGAGCTTCCTCCTAACCACTTTTGGGACTCTGAGGAGGCGGAACAGGAGTATTACGAACTTGGACAGGCACTTGCGCAGGCGCAAGAGAAACAGCAAGAGAAACTATCCGTCCCGCAAAGCCGCCTGCACACTCACATGGCTGTTTACAATTGCTTCTCAGGTGTGCCGGGCGTTGCATATGAAGACAAAGCCCTCTCCGATGCGCTCAACCCGTACTGGCTTCGGGACGGCAGAGCCTTCTGTGAGTTTGCGCAGGGGGAGGGCAGCCTGATCGTTCAGAAAGTAGAAAGCGAGACGGTCAGGGAAACGGTTGACTACCTCAGAAATGGTCGCTATGGGGCTACGGATTGTCGGCTTGAGTACTCCTATGAGAAGCGGGTGGATTGGTATACGCCGACCGGGGACGCGGCAGTCAGCCTGCTTGAATGGGCATTGCTGGGCACGCGGAAGGTGTTCATGCCGCCGCTGCCGCCGGACGAGTTTGACTGCTACTCCTCGCTCCTGGACAGGATAAGACAGGAGCTGCATGCGCTTATCGCGCCGCTCACGCAGCAGATAGTGCTGACGTTCTCCCCCGACCTTGCGCCGACAAACATTGAACATATCCGTGTCAGCGTGTTTGATCCGAGCAAATACAACAAAGTGCCCCGTCTCAACTATCCTTACTTAACAAGGTATAGTGCGCCCAAGGCCGGGGAGCGGTTCGGGCCTGCCTCGTACCAAGGCATTCACTGGCTTATGTGTGGCCGGTGGAAGCCGCACCAGTTCTCCCAAGATCAGCTTGAGACCGTGCGTGAGAGGATACAGCAGATAGAGCAGCGCGTGCGCAAGTGGGTTGTGGACAGTAACGACGAGATAGCACAAATTGAAGAAGAGGTAAATCTTCTTTACAAAAAGAGGAAGGCTCTGCGCATCCGGTACTATAAGCCCCTGGCATACAGGAAGTTCTGGCAAGCAATACAGGCCGCAGGACAGCAGGATCGATCTTGATTAGCGCGACACAGGCAAGAAAGGTATAAACAAGGAGGTGCTGCATGACTTTCTCAGTCATCGGGATTGATACAAAAACAGGACAACGAGTTGATATTTTTAAACTCTCCCGTTTGCTCGGCTTATACGTCATCGGCATGCAAAGAATGGGTAAATCAGGACTGTTTGAAGAGCTGATTATCCAGGACATCAAGCAAGGCATCGGGGTGTGCGTGCTTGATCCGCATGGAGAATTAATCGATCATGTCATTGCCCGGCTTCGTAATAGAGCAGAAGAAGAGAAGGTAATCCTGCTTGACATCACCGATGAAGAACACCCGTTCGGCCTAAATCTGCTTGCATGCTCCAATCCGACAAACGATAGTGCCATCATGAACCCGCTTCGGCAAGTGTTACATACGTTTGACAAAGCCTATGGCATCAGCCCAACGACTCCGCTGATGTATGATTTACTCTACAAAATTGCGTATGTGCTTATTGCAAACCCTGGCTACACGATGGTAGACATACCGCTCTTCTTAACCAATGAGGCATGCCGGAAAAAGCTTGTCCACAATGTGTCATCCCCTGAAGTTCGCACGTTTTGGGAGCGTTGGGATGACCCGAAACAAAAATTATCGAAAGAGCAGGAAGCAGACAGTAGAACAATCCTCAACAAACTCAATGATTTTTCCCATGCGCCGCTTCGCAACATCATAGGTCAAAGCTCATCAACGATAAACCTGCAAGAGATTATGGATGCAGGAAAAGCTCTCCTGATAAAGTTGAGCAGGCAACTTGAGCAGGCAACCTCGCTGATTGGCTCAATTAATGTCGCTCTCACCTTAAACGCTGCCGATACGCGGATAACCAACAAACTGTTTAACCTCTACGCTGACGAGTTCCAAAATTTCGCCACGGAAGACTTCGCGGTGCTCTTAGAGCAATCTTCCAAACGCGCTATAGGCGTCACAATGGCACATCAAAACAGGGCGCAATTAGAAACCAGCGATAAACAAGCAGAAGCAAATCTGCGAGTAAGAACGCTCAGTGTTGGCAACCTTATTGTGTTTCGCGTTCCGACCGATGCCCATGAACTGGCAGGGCAATTTGATATCACCCCTGCACCTGAGCGGCTTGAGGAGATAGAGAAAGAAGAACTCATCGGGCACCGGCCAGTCCGCGCCTACAAGGGTGATGTGATCGGCCACCTGCTGCACCAGGGACATGAGGACGAGCGGGTGAGGGCTTTTGTCAAAGGCTGCCTGGAAATACTACACCTTGCTTCACTGAAAAAAGTTGTACACCCGCAGTGGTGGATTAATATCTATCCGCAAAACTATCTGGGGATTGAGTATAATCCTGAACGAATACCGGAAATTCTTACTGAGCTGAACACCTGGCTGTTTGCGGGTATGCGTGACCGCAATACTCTCTGGCAGAGCCTTCCCGATGCAACATTCAGGTGGCTCGCCAGCTTCTTCGGCTTCGGGGAGCTTTCTGATGCCTACTACAGCCAGAAATACACAAGCCTGCCCTGGATGTGGATTGTGGACAAGTACGATCCTGACCTCAAGAAGTCAAGCAATCTGTTTGACAGGCCGGCATTCGTCCAGGCAGCCGTGACTGCGGTTGAGGACTCGCTCATTGACTTTGTTGCTGCATCGGCGCAGCCGGAGGCGGATATCAGGCGTGACTGGCAGCAGACTGAATTTGTGCCGGCTGAGGCGACCGTTGCCTCGCTACAGGCACGCGGGTGTGCTGCGCTCTCGCGGATAACCGGGGAGCTGCGAAGCTTTGCGGCAACACAGCCTGCGCTTGACAGCGCGATGTATGAGTGCCTGTTCCTCGCAGAACTGTCCAGGCCCGAATATGCGCTGGATGTGTTCCTGCCGCTTGTCTTGCGTGCGGGACACCAAGCACAACGTGAATTCATAGGCAAGGACGGCTACACCATTGCCCGGAGTACTCTCGAATTCTCTTATGTGGGTGCCGGATTGAAGCAGGTCTATATACCAGACTCTGAGTTGTATAAACTGGCCCTGTATCGGGGAATTACAGAAAAGCTGCCGTCCTATCTGAGCCTGTTTCTTGTTTTCCTGCGGTTTATGGCACGCCTCCACTGTGCGCAGCTTGCCCTCTCCCAAAGCCCCATTCTGACAATGGACAGCGGGGAGTACGAGCCGGAGAAACGCACGCAGACGCACTATATCACGCATCCACAGCGACCCTATCAAGATATGCTCAATGAGGTTGCAAAGGAGCTTGTCAGGCTGCCCAAATATACAGCACAGGTAAAGTTGACTGATGAAAATGATGCTGTTGTTGAATATCGTATTACCACCATGAAACCAGGAACAGGCTTATATGGAAAACCGTTTCAAGAACGGTTAGACAGAATACGGGAGCGAAATATGAAAGACGGGTATCTGAGAGAACGAACAGCAGTAGAAGCAGAGATACGGCGAAGACAAGAGCAATGGAGAGAACCACCAGCAGATGAGCCGCCTGTTTCCCGGCGTCCGCCTCGCTAAGCTCCCGAGGAGTTGTAGCCTGTGCGTCATGGCAATATATAACCTACCACGTGTTATATCGAGGGTCTTTCGCCATTTCCTCTTTTGTGATTTCAGGCTGTGTCAACACAGTATGATAATCATATGCTGCCTGATCGGGGTCAATCGGCGTATTGGTTGCTGTCGCTACGTGTTGCAGTAACTCTCGTTGCTGCTTGTTGAGGGTAACGCTTCCCATGTGTAATGTGCGTATATCTCGCCGTAAGTTTGTTCTCAATTGGTCTTTTTGTCGAGGCGTAAACTGTGGATAAGCTGCAATGCCGTACGCCGTGGAAACGTCCGCTATCGCATTTCGTACCTCAGCATTCCTCTTCCCCATCTCTACTGATACCTCTAAAATCTTGTCGTACATCCAGAACTGGGGGTAAAATTCAGTAAATCCGCGTCTTCTCACGCCTTCCCGCGCCTGTTCCATTAATCGTACCATATTCGCGGCAAGAGGGGGTATGACCGTACTTCTTGCCTCTCCGCTTCCGCTTCGCTCCCCACATTGTTGGTAAAACCTTCCCCTTTCCATCTTCCCCGCCTCCCACCAAGCAGCAAGTATTCTAGGCTGGCTGGTCTGCCTTGTCAACCCGTCACATTTTGTGGCTAACTAGAGAGCAAAAGCACGAACATTTGTTTGCATAGATGAGAGAGGTGTCTCTTGCACGCAACTCAACACGCAGAGGATCGCCAAACCCGGAAGAAGCAGCCAGCCTTTGTCATCACACCCGTTCATGACCTGCTGCTTCGCGACTTACATATCCTCCACCGCGCCACCGCCGAACAGCTATGCAGGCTCAATTACAAAATGGGCATGCTCACAACGGTCAAACAGCGGCTCAAAGACTTGACGGATAACCGGTACGTGCTCCCACTCTCCCATCCCTCGATCCGACTCCCCTACCTGTACAGCCTTGACCGCAAGGGTTTGCAGTACCTGCACGCGCAAGGGATTGATGTGCGGGAATACTTTCGCCCCTCGCAGGAAGAAGACAGTGCCAAAAACTTTCTGTTTCGGGAGCACATGCTGGCAATCAGCGATCTGCTCATCCATGCCCTGCTCTTTGAAAGGTCTGAACCGTCCTATCGGATCAGTAGTTTGCTGCATGAACGCTTCTTTAAGAACCATCCCATGAAAGCAACCTACACGAGGAATAACAGAGAAGAGACAAAAAGCATTGTGCCTGATGCCTACCTTGCGTTTGTGTACGCCAGTGAGTCAGGCATAGAGGAAACCATGCCGGTCATATGGGAACTGGATCGGGGTACTGAAGACCAGAAGTTTTTTCGGAAGCGCATCCGCGCCTACTGCGTCTTTCTCAGAAGCCGCGCGTTCAAGACCGTCTTTGGCATTGACAATATCACCATAGCGTTTGCGACAACGAAAGATCACCACCGGGTTACTAAGATGCGCGAGTGGGCACGGCTTGAATTTGCCTCCACCAATGAGCCTGCCTGGTTAGCAAACCTGTTCCTGTTTACCAGCCTGCCTGAAAATATGGGTACTAGTGAGCCGCGTCATCTGTTCCTTGCTCCGGTCTGGTACTTGCCTTCAGACGATGACAACCCGGTGAGTTTGCTTGGGGAGTAAGAATTGCTTTCATCATGCTCAGCTTCCAATATGGAAATAGGGAGAGTGAGAAGTCAAGGAGTGAAGTCTAAGACTACGGGCGCGCAGAATAAAAAGTTATATCTGGCAAGGGTTTACGTAGAGATACAGACTGACAGGAGGAAATGGTAATACCATGCTGTTTTTTCAGAAGATTCCCGCAGTATCCGACAATAGTTATGGTATCAAAATTGCTTGCATATGTTGTGAGCTTTATAGAACATGTTCCATCATCCTTTTTTTCTACTGTCAAATCATCTTCTACACCGTTTTGCAAGTGACCGCTCATATAGCCCAATTGTGCCGATTGACAGTGCGAGTAGGCGTTTTCAAAGCAACTCAGCACTTGTCTATTCTCTGAAGAGTCAGGAGAATCATTGTTGTTAAAGAAGCCGCAATTCTTTTGTCTCTTATCCTGTATTCCGAAAGGAATCGTCGTCGGCTGTATATATCTTTGCTGATCGTTAGCGGTTTGGGGGGCATTTGATCTTTTTCCCAATACATACCCCATTGTTCCAGAAACCATGTTGAGAAAAAGGATCGAGGTAACAAGCAAGAGCTTAATTCGAGATTTATGTCTATCTGTTTGAAATGAAATTTTTGGGTCTATTTTCTCCATTAACTCAAACATTACATAAAATAGAAAATTTGTCAATGCGGCTTGCGCCTGCAAAAACGATATTTAGGGGTAGTACCTAGTACTGTATTTCGTTAATTTGCCTACATAACGTTTCTTTAAAAGCTTGTAAAGCCGGTCTAAAACAAAATGCCTATGCAGGTAGTATTGCGAAATACAGTACTAGTAGATGGAATGGATAGAAGTTGATGCTTGCTATGGAGCTACTACTGGCGAAAGGTACGTATTGTTTCCAGGCTGGTAACTCCAAAGAAGAGAACCGTCGGTAGCAAGTAGTGCAGATATCCCACTGTGTGTACCAACATAGACTACACCGTACTTCACCGTTGGCTCAGACAGGGCACCTGAAAGCTGCTGCCACAGGGGGGAGCCATTGCTTGCATTGAAGGCATACGAAACACTATTACCACCGCTAGTATAGACCACCCCATTGACTACGGCTGGTGCACCATATGAATTCCCGTCTGAGGGGGACTGCCAGATAAGGGAACCATTGCTGGCGTTAAGTGCAAATAAGTATCCATTATTTACTGCACCTGAATCGACATAGACCACCCCATTGGCCACTGCTGGTGAGGATAGACCAAACTCGCCAGTCTGGTAGCGCCACCGGAGGGAGCCATTGCTGGCGTTAAGTGCATACAGGTAAGTGTCGTTTGAGCCGATGTAGACCACCCCATTGATCACGGCTGGCGAGGAGTAGACAGAGCTCCCTGTCTGGTAGCGCCACCGGAGGGAGCCATTGCTGGCGTTAAGTGCATAGACGCTTGTATCCCCTGGATAGCCTGAGCCGATGTAGACCACCCCATTGACTACGGCTGGTTGCGATTCAACATCACCATTTGTTTTGAAGCGCCACCGGAGGGAGCCATTGCTGGCGTTAAGTGCATAGACATAGAAATCGTTCGAGCCAATGTAAACGACGCCGTTGATAACTGTTGGTGAACCAGTGATCCCGCTCCCTGTCTGGTAGCGCCACCGGAGGGAGCCATTGCTGGCGTTAAGTGCATAGACATTCGAATCCTGCGAGCTGATGTAGACCACCCCATTGACTACGGCTGGCGAGGAGTAGACAGAGCTCCCTGTCTTGAAACGCCAGCGCAAGGTGCCATCGGCAGCATTGAGTGAATAGATATAGGAATCACTAGAGCCAAAATAAACATATGGAGGGAAGAAGGTCACACACGAATTGTTAGTATTACTCCATTCTTGTTGGACAATGTAGTAATCACCATTCAACTGAACATTCGCTTTACCGCCATCTAAGGTGACAGAGCCAAATTGTTCAATACATTTGTCCGCGATTTCGCCCAAAGCATTACCTTTGCTGTCAAACCACGCGGTGCCGAGCGGATCAGTCACAGCATCCATTTGTTCATGGCTTGCTCCGTTAATCGCCCTGTCGGCATCCAAGTCGTTGTTGGGCGATTGCGGAACAGAACAGCCAGCGGAGTTCGAAATCGTGCCGAGGTAGGGGATATAGGCATAGAGGATCGTGCCATTGTTGCTAAAGTTGGTGTGATACCCACAAAAGCCCCCAGGGTTAAGGGAACATTGTGACAGGTTGCTGCTATTACATACGCCCTCTCCCCAAGATGTAAAGACATAGAACAGGTGAGTTAGTCCTCCTGTCCAACCATTGGTTGACATAGCTCCCTTTACTTCTTTTTGGATGTCCAGGTCAGTCATGCACCCATGAGGCAGAGCGGGATCAGTGCAGTCTGAAGGACTCGGATAGGGTGATGTATCGATCCAAGCGCCACCAAGGGTTGAGTTATTCACTATGTAGTTAGTGATGCCCTTAGTAATCTGATAGTACTGGGTATTGTTATTATACAGACCGGAGCCTCCAACGTCATTAAAGTAGCGTTGGATCAAGCTGTTGTAGTTTGTACTGACATAGGTGCTCGTGCCATCTGGCAGCTTTGGGGGCTCCCAGAAGATGGCATAGATCGTGCTGGTGCTCTGCATAACAGGTCCGTTGTGGTATATAAGAGAACCTGAAGCAGTAGTTGTGGCTGACTTTGTGAGAGTAATAGGTGCCGGCGCTTGCGCGTGTGCGCGAAAGAGGTTTCCTGCAAGCGGTACGATGATAGCACTTGCCAGCAGCACTACGGTCACCAGTGAGAGGATCAGTTTTGACCTGAGAAATCTTTTCATACATGCGTCTCCTAACTACATGAACTGCACAACAACGTAATCGGCAAGGAAAGGGATGCCGAAGAAGGAACATAATGATCGATGGTCAAATGAATGTGTTGCCTTTTCTATTTGACTATGCAGCGGTCACGAGCAGATTATACTGGTACCATAAATTAAGACATGAAAATTGAGTCAACTTCCCATATTATGGGGTACGTTTCAGGAAAGGTGATACACTATTTATGGACCAAAATATGACAATCAAAAAGAATCATCCGCCGGCTTTTAAGGCAAAGGTTGCGCTTGAGGCATTAAGGGGAGCAGAAACAACCGGACAACTGGCAAGTAAGTTTGCAGTCCATCCGATACAAATTGGCATCTGGAAGAAAAAAGCAATAGAGGCGATACAGCATATTTTCAGCCAGAAAGATACAAAGACAGAGGCGGAAAAACAGGATTTTACTCAGGAACTGTATAGCAAAATCGGGAGACTGGAAATCGAGAATGATTTTCTAAAAAAAAAGGTGGGCATGCTTGAGTAATATGAATAATCTGACACCGCATGGTATTGCAGGAAAATTTATTGATCCGCAGTGTACCGGGTTAACGCTTCGGGATCAGGCACAGCTTCTGGGAATCAGTAGGGCAAGTTTGTATTACCAGCCGGTACCTGTTGATCCGGGAACGCTTGATCTGATGCACAGGATCGATAAGATCCATACCGATTGGCCGACCTATGGCGCACGGACAATCGCAGCGCAACTGAGGCGGGAAACGGGACTGACAATCGGGCGAAAACGGACACGATCACTGATGGGAACAATGGCAATCGAAGCAATCTATCAGAAACCGCGTCTCAGCCTGAACGCCAAAGAGCATCCGACATTCCCGTATTTGTTAAAAGGAGTACAGATTATCAAACCAAACCAGGTCTGGGGAACAGATATTACGTATATCCGCCTGCATGGAGGGTTTGTCTACCTTGTCGCATTTCTTGATTGGTATTCAAGGTTTGTCGTCGGGTGGAAATTGTCAACCACGCTGGAAACAGCATTTGTGCTTGAAGCAGCCAGGGAAGCGCTCGCCATTGGCATACCGGACATAATGAATACCGACCAGGGAGTACAATTTACCGATAAAGATTTTATCGGCCTGTGGAATCAGGAGAGAACAAAAATCAGCATGGATCACAAAGGCCGCTGTTTTGACAATATTTTTACCGAGCGGTTTTGGAGAACGCTGAAATATGACGAGGTGTACTTAAAAGATTACCAGACAGTATGGGAGGCAGAACAAAGCATCGGCGATTTCATACAGAGATACAACCATGTGCGATTGCATGCATCGCTGGGATACAAAACACCGGCGGAATACTATTTTGTGAATTAATATTATAGGATAGTTGTCGTCGGAGAGTTATAGGTAAATCAGTGTCTTGACAAACGGTACCACCTTAGATTGAGAAGTGGTTGAGATACGATTATGAATATATCAATGCAGTTAAGCTTATATAACCATTTTACACAAGAAAACAGCAAGCAGGAATACAAAAGAACCCCCTCAATGTAAAAACTCGCCTCTATGGACATCCTATGCTCTCACCCGCGAGCCGTCCTGGTTAGCAAACCTGTTTCTGTTTACCGCACTTCCTGAAAACATGGGTGATAGTGAGCCACGGCGATTGTTCCTTGATCCGGTCTGGTACCTGCCCTCAGCCGATGAGAACCCGGTCAGTTTGCTTGGGGAGTAGGTTTTGTACGTCTTTCAGCAAAACACGCTGCTGCGGCTGCTACATGCCCTCAGCGGCCTATGTCAGGAAACAATTGACATTCTCCTCTCCCCTGCTCTATAGTAGCTCCACTTTCCTTCTGTGGTATGGGCGGGCGAAACGAAACCGGACGAAACGGCTATAGACAACCGACACTCGATGGCTTGGAGGCTCCTGAACCAGAAGAAACAGAGCTTGCCAATTGCCTCGTGCTTTCGCGGCCTGAGTATACAGACACCGGTAAAAAACACGAGTGGGTATGCACTATCCACGCACAGCCAAGTATTTTTCAGCCGGAGACCGATACGGTCTTTCTTGCATCAGCCAGCAATGAACTGGCGGTCAAAGCGCGGCGGAAACGCCTCAAGCCGGGGGATCGGGTGGTGCTGACTGGGGTGACGCGAACTGATAGCTTTCTCCTCTCCTCTGGTGAAACCAGAACGATCCACCGCATCAGCTTAACGCTCGCGCCGCAACTGTTTGTCAAAGAGAAACGCATCAGTACTACCGTCTTTGAACAGAACCGGCACTAGCAAGAAGTACCTCTTTGCTCTTGTCGTTTGCCAAGTATCATTCTCTGCCCTCACCGCCCTATCCTGCTAAAAGGATGAAGAGTCATTGCAGTACCGGAAGAGAAAGCCCTGGTGCCCTTGCTGTGATTAAACATTCTTCCTTGATTAAAAAGTGTTTTTATAATATTGGGGCCTTCGGGACGGGAACAGTCATGGATGAGCGAAAGCCTGTGGGATGTGGGGGCGCGCGACTACAACCACTCTGAGGACTCCTCGCGTATGCGACGAGCGCGCCCGTTTGCCCGCCTGCTGCGAGGCGTTCTCTGTGCGGGCAAACAACCAGGTGGTGCTTGAAAAAGCGCAAGCCGTTTGCGACGAACCGGTAACTTCCCTACTCTCGCCTCCAAGCGGGAACTTGGAAGCGATTGGTAGAGAAGCTACCCCCACGTTGCCTCGTCATATTCCGCTAAATCCATAACGATTTGTAAGGCGACGGGGTGCTCTACCTCTGCAAAAAACTGGTAGAGCTTTGTGTGGGGAACATCTCCCTCGCAACATTGGTACAGCCAACATTGCAAGGACTTGAGCACCTGCACGAGAGAAAAATACTCTGGTTTATAGGTGAAGTTCAGCGGTCTGAATTGTTCCGCTTCACCTTCGCCGTAGCGTGCATGTACCCCGTCGCAATTCAACTGAAACATGGCTGTTGCCAGCTTCCCTTCCCATCCGTCGCTGACCAGATCAATGTCGTACTCCCGTGCGAGCTGATCAAACGTAAAGGAGCGGTTGGTTGCAACTTCGCGACTGAGCCATGTCACAACGCGATTGATGGTTTGATCTTGAACCATGAACGCACTCATGGCGGCCTCACCTCCTCTCTCAGGGATAGTGTCCCTGCTCTCCCCTGCGAGCTTGAACTCACAAGGGATCGGCAGAGCAACTATCAAAGCACCAGGTAAGATATGCTGTTAGTCCTCATCATCCTCATTTGGTCGCTCTTCCTCACCTTCAACATCCCATCCCTCACCGGCAAGGAAGCCCTTTGCCACGAAATGCGCAATGTATTCCAGTCTCGTTTGCAATCGCTCAGAGGTTTTTTCCTCAATCGTAACGTTGAGTTTTAGCATGTTTATCACCATCCTTTCTCAGGCATAACTTGCCTGCTAAAGCCGACTGCTGCAACAATCGGCTCAGAGCAGACAACCTACTGCTTCCGTCCGAACACCTGGTTCTTGACGCCTGCCATCCAGCCTTGATCCTCTTCGAGCTTCTTGACGACTTCAGACTCGAAGTAGGTATCCTCGTTGCCGGATTTGAGGGCATCGGCAAAGAGTTCCTGGGCCTCCCGCCGTGTTTCGGCTGGAATGGTGTAGATGCGAATGATCTTCCATTTGGTCATCGTTTACCACCGTCCTTTCTGCCAGATGGGATGGATATTCTTCTGGCGGTACAGCAACAGCAGACAAGAATTTGCGCGTCAAAGGGACTTCCTTGATTAAAATTTCTTTTCTCAACCTTACCCTTGACGCATAGCAAATTTTGGCTGCTACACTGAGAAAGCCAGAAGAACACAGATGTGGGGTAGCCAGGGGGTGAATTTTGCGCTGCCGCAGAAGAAAAACAAAATACGGGAGAACAGTACGCTCTTCACAATCGCGCGCAGCCTGGTATCTGTGGCGCAAAAGAGGGGGATGCCTCTCCCCCCTCCTTGATTAAAAAATTCCTGCCTTGATTAGGCTCGCAAAAGAAGGGAATTTTTCTCTCGTGTGCCGCAGCACTCCAAATACCATGCACAAAGCAAAGGAGGGTCTAAGGGGGGAATGTGCTTTGTGCATTCCACTGTGCGGTCAGGCAGGTGGTAGATCAGGAAAGCTATGAATGAAGAAAGGGTTGAAGATAGCCTCGCGGGGAGGGGTGTCGGGCGCAAAAAATACCGCTGTTTCTCTCATCTATTTTTAGCAAAGCGGTGCGCCCGACACCCCAACCCGCATTATGATGAAGAGAGCCTGACCGCCCGTCCCGCCTCTCGCTTTC
>Ga0137365_10001755_pt1 | contig 17016 bp, 16 predicted proteins | sample SagtaG_9_FD_104799 | JGI IMG/M metagenome (GOLD analysis project Ga0137365, IMG submission 104799) | Vadose zone soil microbial communities from Sagehorn Ranch, Mendocino, California, USA - Sage1_L_40_16 metaG | ecosystem: Environmental > Terrestrial > Soil > Vadose zone | place: USA...
CGACCGGATCCGCCTGACCGCCGGCGCCTGCCGCGGGTTCGTCTACGCCAGCAGCGTGATGGGCGTCACCGGCGCCCGTGCACAGACCTCCAGCGCGGCGCCCGCGCTGGTCGAGCGGGTGCGGCGGGTCGCGCCGGACATCCCGGTCGCCGTCGGTCTGGGAGTACGCGACGGAGCCCAGGCGGCCGAGGTCGGATCCTTCGCCGACGGGGTGATCGTGGGCAGCGCCCTGGTCAGCTGCCTGCTCGACGCGACGGATCTCGACGCCGGGCTGGCGGCGGTGCGCCGGTTGTCCGCCGAGCTGGCCGGCGGCGTCAGAGGCTGACAGGGTCGCGGCCGGGCGGTGTCCCGGCTGGGCGGTGCAGGCCGGACATGTCGCGCGCGTGCTACGACACTGCTGTCGTAGGTGGAGCAGTTTTAGAAGCTGCTGTCGTGGGTGGAGCAGAAACGTAGCTTTCCCCACAGGGTTTTGGCCTGCGGTCAGGCGAGGGTCTCCCACCACATGGCGCGGATCGCGTGCGCGCCCCAGGCATTCGGCTCGATGACGCCGCAGTACCAGAGATCGGCGGACGCGGGCCGCGGGTCGGGCTGGCCGGGATCGCCCGCGGTGACCCCGTGGCCGAGGAAGCGCCGGTGCACGTCGGCCACCAGCGCGCCGTGGGCGGCGGCCAGGTCGCGCAGCGCGTCGTTGAGCGCGGCGATCATCGCCAGCCCGCGGGGCCACGGCGGCAGGCCGGGCACGGCTCCGGTGCCGTCGCTCGGGTCGTACACGGTCGTGACGATGATCGGCGCCGACCGCGTCAGCTGACGCAGCGTGCCCAGCACCACCTCGACGTTGCCGATTACCACGGCGATCGCCGCCCGCGCGGCCGCGCTGTCGCCGTAGGCCTGCAGCACGTCGTTGCCGCCCGCGGTCAGCGTCACCACATCGGGCACCGCGTCGATCAGCGGCAGTTGGTGCTGCCGGACGTCCTGGGACGTGGCGCCGTCGCGGGCGAGCAGCCGACCGGTGTACCCGCGCGCGGCGAGATCGCGGCCCGTGAAGTCCGGAAAGTCGCCGTCGCGGTTGTGCAGCAACAGGCTCGCCGCGCCGCGGCCCGGGCCACCGGCGTAGGCGTCGATCGACATGGAGTCGCCCAGCGCGAGATAGCGGGACGCCATCGGGAGGGCTCCCGGGGGGAGGAGATGAAATGGGGTGTCAGGAAAGCGCGAACGCCGGCGCCTCCGCGTCGACGGCCTCCGGCACCTCGGGCTCGGCGTCGCGCTTGACCGAGCGCAGCACGCCCGACCGGCCCGCGGCCGCGTCCGCGAGGGCGGCGCGGGTCGTCGCGGTCAGCGGCTGGGGCAGCGCGTCGAGGTCGTGCCAGGACAGCCGCGCGATGCGGCCGGGCGCGTTGACGGCGACCTCGCCATGCAGGCGGGCGCGGAACACGTGCACCAGGGCGTCGGGCACCCCGTCGCCGCACGCGGAACCGGTGAGCTGGTAGAGGCCCACCAGGTCGAACACCTCGATGTCGGTGCCGGTCTCCTCGCGGACGTCCCGGATCACGGCGTGGATCGGACTCTCACGGTCACGGATGCGGCCGCCGGGCAGACCCCACAGCCGGTGGCCACCGTTCTGCTGGCAGAGCAGCAGACGGCCGGCATCGTCGGAAATGACAGCGGCGACCACCGATGTGCACGGGTGGTCGCTCGCGAGTGCGGGGTCGGCGTTGACCGCCGAAGCAGACGGGCTCATGGACGAAAGCCTAGAACCGGGCGAGCGGTGTGACCAGGCTAACGGGCGCTATCGGCACCCCGGTAGCGTGTGCACTCGTGAATCATGCCGCGCTGAGCCCGCTCGCCGCGATCCCCAGCCCGTCGCAGAGCGTGTGGCACCTCGGACCGGTGCCGATCCGGGCCTACGCCCTGTGCATCGTCCTGGGCATCGTCGCCGCCTGCGTGGTGACCGAGATCCGCATGCGCCGCCGGGGCGCCCCGCCCTGGGCGGTGCTCGACATTGCCGTATGGGCGGTGCCGTTCGGCATCGTCGGCGCCCGGATCTACCACGTGATCACCTCCCCGGGGCCCTACTTCGGATCCGACGGCCGGCCGCTCGACGCGCTGATGATCTGGCAGGGCGGCCTGGGCATCTGGGGCGGGGTCGCCGGCGGCGCCGTCGGCGCGTGGATCGCCGCGCGCCGGATGGGCATCCCGCTGTCGTTCGTCGCCGACGCCCTCGCACCCGGCCTGCCGCTGGCGCAGGGGATCGGCCGGTGGGGCAACTGGTTCAACAACGAGCTTTACGGCGGGCCGACGACACTGCCGTGGGGGCTCAAGGTTCACGACTGGGACATCCCCTCCGGCCGGGCGCGGGTCGACGGTGCCGGCGATCCGCTGCTGCTGCCCGGCCTCTACCAGCCCACGTTCCTGTACGAGTCGTTGTGGGACATCGGCACCGCGATCCTGGTCTGGCAACTCGACCGGCGCTACCGCTTCGGGCGCGGCCGGGCCTTCGCGCTGTACGTCATGGCGTACACGGTGGGCCGGTTCTGGATCGAGGCCATGCGCACCGACGCGGCGACACACTTCCTCGGCATGCGGCTCAACAACTGGACCTCGATCGTCGTGTTCGTCGGCGCGCTGATCTACTTCCTCCGCGTCCGGGGCCCACAGGAGCGCCTGATCGTGGGCGAGGACGGCCAGATCCGGGCGGTCCCGGCCGACGGCGCGCCGGTGGCGGCCGACGCGGAGACATCTGTGATCAGTTCCGAGGCCGCTTCCCCGGGTTCCCCGGGCGAAGAGCCGGGGACCACCGCGGGGGACGAGCCGGCTCCACCGGTCGACACCGGCGGCCCGCCAGCCTCCGAAAGCGGGCCGCCCGCTGACCCGGCCGCGCCGGTACCGGCCACGGATCCCACCGCGCCGGCCACCGACCGTCCGTCCAACCGGTAGCGGGGCCCGGGGTGCGCTCGGCCATCGTCGTCGGCGCCGGCATCGCGGGTCTCGCGGCCGCCGGTGCCTTGGCGCGTACCGGTTGGCAGGTCACGCTGCTCGAGCGGGAGGAGCGGCTGCGCCCCGGCCGGGCCGGGCTGCTGCTGTGGCCCAACGGGATACGCGCGCTGCAGGCGCTCGGTCTCGACGGCGGCCTGGACGCCATCGCCACCCCGGTGCAGCGGGCCGGGTTGCGCCGCCCGGACGGGCACTGGCTGCGCCAGAGCGCACCGGAGACCGCGCAGGGTACGCCGTATGTGGTGCACCGCGAAGACATGCACGACGTGTTCGTGGCCGCCCTCGGCAGCAAGATAGACATCCGCACGGGAGTGACCGTCCGCACGGTGCGCACCGAGGGTGGCCGGCCCGGCGTCGGCGACGGGCGCAGCACCTGGGAGGCCGATCTGGTCGTCGCCGCGGACGGCGTGCACAGCGCGGTGCGGCAGCGACTCGTCCCCGGTGCGCAGGCGGTGAGCGGCGGATACGCCGCGTGGCGCGCGGTGATCCCGTGGTACAGGGCCCCGCACCTGCCGCCCGACACACCCTCCGCGGGGGAGACCCTCGGGGTCGGGCACCGGTTCGTGCACGCCTCGCTGGGGGAGCGGCGCTCCGCGGGGGCGTCGAGCCGGGGCGGCATCTACTGGGTGGCGACCGCGCCGGGCGCCGCCCGCCCGGAGCCCAGCGCCGTCCAGCTCACGCTGCTGCGCCGGTGGTTCGCCGGCTGGCACGACCCGATCGGCGACCTGCTGGCCGCCACCGACCCGGACGACCTCGTCCAGGAGCCCGTCACCGAGCTACGGCCGCTGCCGGAGTCGTTTGTGCACCCGGCCGGCTACGTGCTGCTCGGCGACGCCGCGCACGCCCTCGCCGACCACCTCGGGCAGGGTGCGTGCCTGGCCCTGGAGGACGCGGTGACCCTGCAGGCGCTCGTCCACGACGCGGAGCCGGGCACGGCGCTCACCGCGGCGCTGCACGGCTATGACCGGGCGCGCCGCCCGCGCGTGGCACGGCTCGCGCGTCAGGGGCGGCGGCTGGGCACGGTGTTGCAGGCCAGTGGCCGGCTGGGCGCGCGGGCCCGGGGCATGGCACTGGGTGCCCTGGCGCCCCGGCTGCTCGAATCCGCGGCCACCGCGGCGAACGACTGGCGGCCGCCGTCCCCCCACCCCCCATGATCCTGAAGGATTCTCCGTGCTGGGACACGGAAGATCCTTCAGGATCACGGGGAGGACTGGGAGCCGTGCTCGACGCAGGTGGCCAGCCAGCCGGCGGGGAGCACCTGCACTTTCATGCGCCGGCGACAACGACCGCAGTAGCGCGGCGGTTCGAGTGCCCGGGCGGCGGCGCACGCCTCGTGGCCGCCGTCAGCGAGCGCGTTGCCGCACCGGTCGCACCATGGCGCCGGCTCGCTGCCCTCGCTCACAGCGTGGCGGACAGGGCCTTGACCGGCATGCTCAGCTCGTCGAGCAGGGCCAGGTCGTCGCTGGGCGAGCGGCCGAGCGTGGTCAGGTAGTTGCCCACGATCACCGCGTTGATCCCGCCGAGGAGACCGTCGCGCGTGCCCAGGTCGCCGAGCGTGATTTCGCGACCCCCGGCGTACCGGAGGATCGTGCGCGGCAGCGCCAGCCGGAACGCGGCGATGGCGCGCAGCGCGTCGCGCGGGTCGAGCACCGGCTGGTCCGACAGCGGCGTGCCGGGGCGGGGGTTGAGGAAGTTGAGCGGCACCTCGTGCGGGTCGAGCTGCTGGAGCTGGATCGCGAACTCGGCGCGCTGCTGAGGCGTCTCGCCGAGGCCGAGGATGCCGCCGCAGCAGACCTCCATGCCGGACTCGCGGACCATCCGCAGCGTGTCCCAGCGCTCCTCCCAGGTGTGGGTGGTGACCACGTTGGGGAAGAAGCTGCGCGACGTCTCGAGGTTGTGGTTGTAGCGGTGCACGCCCAGCGCGACCAGCTCGCCGACCTGCTCCTTGGTGAGCATGCCCAGCGACGCCGCGATGTTGATGTCGACGGCCTCGCGGATCGCCTTCACCCCGTCGGCGAGCTGCGCCATCAGGCGGGCGTCCGGGCCGCGGACGGCCGCGACGATGCAGAACTCGGTCGCCCCGGTGGCCGCCGTCTGCCGGGCTGCCTCGACCAGGGCGGGGATGTCCAGCCACACCGCGCGGACCGGAGAGGTGAACAGCCCGGACTGCGAGCAGAAGTGGCAGTCTTCCGGGCAGCCGCCGGTCTTGAGCGAGACGATGCCCTCGACCTCGACCTCCGGGCCGCACCACGCCATGCGTACCTCGTGCGCGAGCTGCAACGCCGCCGGGATCTCGTCGTCGGGAAGGCGCAGCACCTCGAGGACGCCGGCTTCGTCAAGGCCGGTTCCGGTTTCCAGGACGACCCGGGCGCGCTCCAGCACGGACTCAGACATGGGACGTACCCTACAAGGCGCCCCGGCCGGGTCAGCGCTGCCGCACGGCTGTGACCTCGGCAACTGGGAAGCCGACCAGCGCCGGCGTGCGGGCCCCCAGCGCCGGCGTGCGATTGCCGCTCAGCGCAGGGCTCGCGTGGGCTGCGCGACAGCCGGGCTCGCGTGGGCTGCGCGACAGCCGGGCCGCCCATCCATAGACGTTGGTCAATTTTGTCCCGTTCAGGAGCCGGAAAGCGCGTCAAATCGACCAACGTCGAAGGAGCGGGACGGTTCACCGGTGCCCCGCCGCGGTGGCTGTTCGCTGCGCGGGGCCGTGTCGGGGGCGCAGCCCGGCCATCCACCGGGCGGTGTCATGATGACAGACGGCATGGCCAGGACGTCTGATCTGTCCCGGAGCAAGGCGTTTCGTCGGCCCCTACACGGCTGGAGGATCCGCGATGGATTGGCTCGCACGCGACTCGGCATCGGTCTGGCACCCGTTCACCCAGCACAGCCTGTGGCGGGATGACGAGCCGACCGTCATCGACCGGGCCGAGGGGCCGTGGCTGTTCGACGTGGACGGCAACCGGCTGCTCGACGGCGTCTCGTCGCTGTGGGTGACGACCTTCGGGCATGGCATGCCGGAGATCAACGATGCGATCAAGGCGCAGCTCGACCGGCTGGACCACGCGACGTTCCTCGGCGCGACGCACGTGCCCGGCATCGAGCTGGCCGAGCGCCTGCTGCGCACGGCGCCCGGCGCCGAGCCCCGCGGTAGCGCGGCGACCGCGCCCGGCGTGGCGCCCGCGCCCAGCGCGCACCGCTGGTCCGGCACCGGTGGGACCGTGCCGCCGCCCGACCCCGATCTGCCCGGCGGTCCCGGGCCGACGGACCCGGAGGGGCCCACCGACCCGAAGCCCACCGACCCCACCGACCCGACCGGCCCCGACGAGCCCCCGGCGCAGAACCAGCCGCGCCTGGGCAAGGTGTTCTTCGCCGGCGACGGCTCCTCGGCGGTCGAGGTCGCGCTCAAGATGGCCTACCAGCACTCGGTGCAGGCCGGCACCGGGCCGGACGGCGGCGGCCGGCCGCTGTTCCTGCACCTGCAGGAGGCCTACCACGGCGACACGCTGGGCGCGGTCAGCGTGGGCGGCATCGAGCTGTTCCACGCCACGTACCGGCCGTTGCTGCTGGAGACGGTCACGGTCGGCTCGCCGGGCGTACGCAAGCCGGGCCAGACGCCGGCGGAGCGGGCGGTCGAGGCCGCGCAGGAGATGGCCGAGGCGATGGCCCGCCACCGCGACCGGATCTGCGCGATCGTCGTCGAGCCCCTCGTCCAGGCCGCCGCCGGGATGCTCACCTACGACGCGCACTTCCTGCGCGCCGCCCGGCGCCTGGCGACCGAGTACGGCGCGCTGCTCATCTGCGACGAGGTCGCCACGGGCATCGCACGGACCGGCCGGATGTGGGCCGTCGAGCACGCCGGCGTGGTGCCCGACCTCCTGACCACCGCGAAGGGCCTCACCGGCGGATACCTGCCGCTGTCGGCCGTGCTCGCCACCGACGAGGTCTACGCGTCCTTCCTCGGCTCCGCCGCGAGCGGGCGCACGTTCTTCCACGGCCACACCTACACCGCCAACCCGGTGTGCTGCGCCGCCGCCAACGCCAACCTGGCGCTGGTCGAGGAGCGCGGCCTGGTGGCCCGCGCCGCCGCCCTCGGCGAGCGCATCGGGGAGCTGCTCAAACCCCTGGAAGACCACGAGGGAGTACTGGAGATCCGGCGCCTGGGCACCATGACCGGCATCGAGGTGCGCAGCGCCGGCGAGCGCACCGGCATGGCGGTGTGTGCCGCGGCGCGCCGGCGGGGCGTGTGGCTGCGGCCACTGGGCGACACCATCATCCTGATGCCGCCGCTGGGCCTGGAGCCGGCCGAGACCGAGCTGCTGGCCGCCGCCGCGATCGAGGCCGTCGACGAGGTGGTCCGTTGAGCTCAGCCTGGCTCGACGCGCTCGACCGCCAGGCCGCGCTGCGGGACAAGGCGGGCCTGCGCCGGGAGCTGCGCCCGCACGGCCCGGCCGGGGACGTGGTGGACCTCGCGGGCAACGACTACCTCGGGCTGGCCCGGCATCCGGCCGTCATCTCCGCCGCCACGGCCGCGCTGGAAAGCTACGGGCTGGGTGCGACCGGCTCCCGGCTGGTACGCGGCTCGACCGACGCGCACGACGAGCTGGAGTGGGCGCTCGGGGAGTGGCTGGGCACTGAGACCGCCCTGGTGTACTCGTCGGGCTACCTCGCCAACCTCGGTGCGGTGAAGGCGCTCACCGGACCGCAGACGGTCGTGCTGTCCGACCGGCACAACCATGCGTCCATCGTGGACGGTTGCCGGCTGGCGGCGGCGGGCCGCACGGTGGTCTATCCGCACTGCGACGTCGCGGCTGTCCGCCATGCGCTGGCGGAGCACAGGTCTGCCGTCGTCGTCACCGAGTCGGTGTTCTCCGTGGACGGTGACCTCGCGCCGTTGCGCGAGCTGCACGAAGTGTGCCGGGCACACGGCGCCCTGTTGCTCGTCGACGACGCGCACGCCGTCGGCGTCCTCGGCCCGCACGGGGCCGGCGGCGTCGCGGCCGCGGGGCTCGCCGGTGCGCCGGACGTCGTCGTCACCGCCACGCTCTCCAAGGCGTTCGGCGCGGCCGGCGGGGTCATCGCCGGGCCGGCGCAGCTGCGCCGGCATCTGGTCGACACCGGCCGCACGTTCATCTACGACACGGCGCTGCCGCCCGCCGTCGCTGCCGGCGCGCTGGCGGCGCTCGACGTGCTGCGCGACGGCGAGGACCTCCGGCGCGAGCTGGTTTCCCGTGCCGGGTTCGCCGTCTCCCGACTGCGGGAGGCCGACCTGGAGGTACCCGAACCGGCCGGGGGAGTGCTCTCGGTCACCGCGCCGTCCGCCGAGGCGGCCCTGGCGTGGGCCGCCTCGTGCCGGGACAGTGGCGTCGCCGTCGGCTGCTTCCGGCCACCGTCCACACCGGACAGCCGGTCCCGGCTGCGGTTGACCATCAACGCGGGCGTCGAGCGCGCCAAGTTCGAACGTGCCATCGAGGTGATCGTGAAGGAGCGGCCGTGACACCGTGGCGGGGGCCAGTTGTCGTCACCGGTACCGACACCGGCGTGGGTAAGACCGTTGTGGCCGCGGCGATCGCGGCGGCGGCGACCGAGGCGGGGTTGCGGGTGGCGGTGCTCAAGCCCGCCCAGACCGGAGCCGGCCCGGGTACGGAGACCGACGCGCAGACCGTGCAGCGGCTGGCCGCCCCGGCGACCGTGCGGACCCTCGCCGAGTACCCGGATCCGCTCGCGCCACTGTCGGCCGCGCGGGTGTCGGGTCTGCCCCCACTGGTGCTGGGCGACGTACTGTCCACCGTGGAGGACCTCGCCGCCGAGCACGAGCTGGTACTCGTCGAAGGGGCCGGCGGTCTGCTCGTACCCCTGGGTGGTGGTGGCTGGACCGCCGCGGACCTGGCGCTCGCGCTCGCGGCGCCGGCCGTCGTCGTGGCTCGCGCCGGCCTCGGCACGCTCAACCACACCGCGCTCACGCTGGAGGCGCTCGACCGGCGGGAGATCGCGGCGCGGGTGGTGATCGGGGCGTGGCCGGCCGAGCCGGAGCTGGTGCACCGCACCAACCTCAGCGACCTGCCCGGCGCGCTGGGCGGTGTGCTGCCCGACGGGGCCGGCGCGTTGACGCCGGAGGCGTTCAACAAGGCTTCGCCGGACTGGCTGGCGCCGGAGCTGTACGGGCGCTTCGACGCGGTCGCCTTCCGCGCTCAGGCCGCTGAGCCACCAGCAGCGCGTCCGGCATCCGGAACGTGAGGTTGTCCGGGCACCAGGGGGCCCTTGCGCACCTCGACGGCCTCCCGCGCGGCCACCCGGCGCCGCGACCGGGACCGGGGTCACCGCGTCGAGCGCGTTGTCCGGCCGGAAGGTCCCGGGGTCGGCGGGTACCTGCCGGACGAGGGCGTGCCGGCCGACGACCAGATGGGTGCGCCCGGCCCGGTCGGGTAGCCACGCCAGGTCCGGCAGGTCCGGACCGCCGGCCGGCTCCCACAGGCGGAACAGCACGCCGGCCAGGCTAGCCTTCCCGAACGTTGTGGCCTCACCGGGTGCCGCGGAGACCACAACGTGCGGGCGCCGGCCGTCAGTCGCCGGTCACGCCGCGGCGGATGAACCAGCCGGCGGCCCCGAGGCTCACGGCCGCCCACCCGATCAGCGCGATCCCCATCGTGTGGTCACGCACCGAGCCGTTGAGGTAACTGCTGAACGGCAGCGGGATCTCCAACCGGCCGATCAGCGCGTCCACGATCACGAACCACAATCCCCATCCGATGATGATCCAGATCGGTCGGCGCAGGATCGCGGCGTTGGCGACCGCGAAGACCGCCAGCAGCGGCGCTCCGAGCACGGTGCAGGCGTAGTCGTCGACACGCCCCTGCGCCAGCACCGGCAGGCCCGTCGCCGCCGCGAACAGCAACGCCGCCGCGGCGTACGCGACCGTCTGCCCGGCCAGCACCGCCAGCCGGCGCGGCCGGGCCAGGAAGACCAGGAACGCGGTGCGGTGCTGGTAGTGCTGCGCGGCGCCGACCACACCGAACAGGAACGTGACCATTCCGACCAGGCCCGCCCACGGCCCCGACTCGCCGAACGCCACCAGCGTGGTCAGCGCGCACGCCCCCACCACCGACAGCCACCAGGACCGCACGGTGGCGAGCCGGTACAGCTCGGTCCGGACAACCGCGGTCATGACTGCCCCACCATCTGCAGGAACGCCTGCTCCAACTCGATGCGCACCGGCGTGCACTCGTAGATGACCACCTGTGCCTCGAACGCCGCCTCGCCGATCTGCTCCGCGGTCAACCCCACCACGTCGAGGTACTCACCCTCCCGGCTCACCTGCACACCCGTCACCGCCAGCGCCTGCCAGAGCCGCGCCGGATCATTTCCGCGTACCCGGATGTGGGGTGGCCCTTCGGCGATGAGCGAGACCAGTGGCGCCTGCCGCACCAGCCGCCCGTCGGCGATCACGACCACGTCGTCGACGAACTGCGCCAGCTCGGCCAGCAGGTGGCTGGACAGCAGCACTGTGCAGCCGTCGTCGGCCCGGTCGCGCAGCAGCCGCCGCAGCCACGCGATGCCCTCCGGGTCGAGGCCGTTGGCGGGTTCGTCGAGGACGAGCACGGTCGGGCTGCCCAGCAGCGCGGTGGCGACGGCCAGCCGCTGGCGCATGCCGAGGGAGTACCCGCCGGTGCGCCGCCCGGCGGCGTTGCGCAGACCCACCAGGTCCAGCAGCTCCTCGACCCGCGCGTGGTCCGCGCCGGCGAAGATCGCCTGGGTACGCAGGTGCGCCCGCCCGCGCTGCCCCGGATGGCTGACCCCCTGTTCCAGCACCGCACCCACGAGCCGCAACGGATCGCTCAACCGGGCGTAGGGGTGGCGGTCGATCAGCGCGCTGCCCGCCGTCGGCGTGGCCAGGCCGAGCAGCATCCGCAGCGTCGTCGTCTTGCCCGAGCCGTTGGCGCCGAGGAAACCGGTGATCCGGCCGGGTGCCGCGGTGAAGCTGAGGCCGTCGACGGCGCACACCGGGCCGTACCATTTCGTCAGTCCTGTCACCTCGATCATGCCGACGATCATCGCGGCCGGCCGATCGCCTGTCGTCACTCCGCGGTCGGCGGTCCACGTGCGACTTCAGGAGTACGTACGCTTGCGCGGATGAGAATGCGGACCTGCGCCGGCCTCCTCGCGGTGCTGGCCATGCTCGGCGGCTGCGCGTCCGGCGGCGTCCGCTGGGAGCAGCCGCGGGTCGCGTCGGCGACCGCCTCCGCCGGCCCGCCTTCCGCGTCCGCTTCCGACGTCACTCTCGCGTTCGCGGGCGACGTGCACTTCAGCGACCGTACGGCGGGGCTGCTGGCGGATCCGGCGACCGCGTTCGGCCCGATCGCGTCCGTGCTCACATCAGCGGATCTCGCCATGGTCAACCTGGAGACCGCCGTCACCGACCGCGGCACCCCGGAGCCCAAGCAGTTCCACTTCCGGGCGCCGGCGGCCGCCTTCGACGCGGTGCGCGCGGCCGGGGTCGACGTGGTGACGATCGCCAACAACCACGCGCTCGACTACGGGCGGGTCGGGCTCGCCGACACCCTCGACAACGCGCGACGCGCGGGCGTCCCCGCGATCGGCGCCGGCCAGAACGCCACCGAGGCGTACGCGCCCTGGGTGACCTCGATTCGCGGTACCCGGATAGCTTTTCTGGCTTTCAGCCAGGTGCACGAGTTGGAGTTCTCCTGGGCGGCCCGCGACGACAAAGCCGGCGAGGCGATGGCCGGAGACCTCGCCCGGGCGACCGCCGCCGTGCGCGCCGCCCGCTCCTCGGCCGATGTGGTGGTCGTCTACGTGCACTGGGGCCAGGAAGGCAACTCCTGCCCGACCGCGGAGATGCGGACCTTCGCCGCGAAGATGGCCGAAGCCGGGGCCACCGTGGTGCTCGGCACCCACGCCCACCTGCTGCTCGGCGACGGCATGATGGGCAAAACCTATGTCGGGTACGGGCTGGGAAACTTCCTCTGGTGGCGCGACGACGCGTTCAGCAACGACACCGGGGTGTTGCGGCTCACGCTGCGCGGGTCCGAGGTGGCGCGGGCCGAGTTGGTGCCCGCCGTGATCTCCCGCACGACCGGGCAGCCTCTTCCGGTGTCCGGCCCGGAGGCGGACCGGATCTTGCGCAAGTACGCCGACCTGCGCGGGTGCACCGGGCTGGGATGATCGCGGGGTCCGGTTACCCTGTCGCGGTGCGTATCCTCGTCGTCGTTGTGCTGCTCGGCGCGCTTGCGGGCTGCGCGGCGGAGCCGACGTTTCATGCGGCGCCGCGGGCTTCCTCGTCGGCGGTGCCCCTGGCGGCCGAGCCTTCGTCGGCGCCTTTGTCGGCGGCGCCCGACCCGGCGGGCCCGCTGACGCTCGCGTTCGCCGGGGACGTGCACTTCACCGGGCGCACCGCGCCGCTGCTGTCGGCGCCGCGCACCGCCTTCGGCCCGGTCACGCCGGTGCTGGAATCAGCCGACCTGGCGATGGTCAACCTGGAGACGGCGATCACCGAGCGGGGGACCGAGGAGCCGAAGACCTACCACTTCCGGGCACCGGTGACCGCCTTCGACGCGGTACGCGCGGCCGGGGTCGACGTGGTCACGATGGCCAACAATCATGTGCTCGACTACGGGCAGGTGGGGCTGGCCGACACGCTCGCGAACGTTCGGCGGGCCAACTTTCCTTTCGTCGGGATCGGCAAGGACGCTGCCGAGGCGTACGCGCCGTTCTACACGACCGTGAAAGGCGTGAAGATCGGCATCGTCGCGTTCAGCCAGGTCCACGAGCTGGAGTTCACCTGGGCCGCGCGCGACAACCGGCCCGGCGTCGCCATGGCCGTCGACGTCACCCGCGCCGTCGCCGCCGTACGCGCCGCCCGTTCCGCGGCTGATCTGGTGATCGTCTTCAATCACTGGGGCCAGGAAGGCAACTCCTGCCCGACGGGCGAGCAGAAGACGTTCGCCTCCGCGCTGGCTTCGGCGGGAGCCGATGTGATCATCGGCTCACACGCACACACGCTGCAGGGCGACGGGTGGCTGGGGCGCACCTACGTGGCGTACGGGCTGGCGAACTTCGTCTGGTACGGCGACTCGTTCAGCACCGAGACCGGGGTGCTGCGGCTGACCGTGCAGGGGCGCAAGGTGCTTCGAAACGAGCTCGTACCGGCCGTGGTGTCCTCGTCCGGGCAGCCGATCCCGCTGAAGGGCGACGCGGCGGCGAAGGTGCGCCAGCGGTACGCCGGGCTGCGGCAATGCGCCGGCCTGGCGGCAGCTCCGGGTGCATAACGCCTGGCCAGAGGTGTTCGTTTCGTCCGGTTCCGCGGGTTTGGACACGCTGACGGGTATCCGGTTTGGCACGGCAGGGCGGACTGGGCTAAAGTTCTCATCCGTCACCGGGAAACAGCCGGCGATGTGCGGACGTAGCGCAGCTGGTAGCGCATCACCTTGCCAAGGTGAGGGTCGCGGGTTCGAATCCCGTCGTCCGCTCGGAGGCCGCCAGATTATCTCGAGGCGACACCTCGGTGGAGTGGCCGAGAGGCGAGGCAACGGCCTGCAAAGCCGTGTACACGGGTTCAAATCCCGTCTCCACCTCGAACCCGGGTGCACGGATAGAAGTGAGCAAGGCCCAGGGCGATTGGCGCAGTGGGAGCGCGCTTCCTTGACACGGAAGAGGTCACTGGTTCAAACCCAGTATCGCCCACCAGAGAAATAGCAGGTCATAGGCTCGTTACCGAAGAAGTGGTAACGAGCCGTCTCGTTTGTGTCGCTTACATGTGGAGCAAATGGGGAGCACAAGATCGTTTTACGCTGGTTTGCCTCGTGGTGCGTCGGCGTCGGGGCGGATAGCCGGGCACGGATACGCGGCGGGCCAGCGCCCCGCCGTGCCGGCGTTGGGCGTGTGACGGCCGACGGGGGCGGCGCGTAGTCGCACCGCCCCGCCCCGGGGATCGTCATGCCGCTCGGCGTTGGTCCTGGTCGGGCTCGTTGGTGGTCCAGCGGTGTTCGAGGGCGTCGACGATGCGCTGGACCATGGCCGGGGTGACGTGGCTGTAGATGCCCCGTACCCCGGCCAGGCGGTGGCCGAGTCTCTTGGCCTGGGCGACTTCGGGGATGTCGTCTTCGATGAGCCAGGTCTTGTGGGTGTGGCGGAGGTCGTGGAAGTGCATGCCGGCGATGACCGGCGGGAGGCTGGCGCGGCGGTCGCCGTTGACGGCCGGCGCGAACACCCGGCGGGACATGGCGGAGCGGCGGAGCAGGCCGCCGCGGGCGCCGGTGAACACGAGATCATGGTCGTGGCTATCCAGCAACGCCCTCAGCCTTGCGACCAGGAACGGCGGGAGGTGGATGTCGCGGGCCGAGTCCCTCGTCTTGGGCGGCCCGAGGTAGAGGTGGGCGCCGACCTCGTGGAGCGCCCCGACCTGGGGGTCGACGCGGAGGAGGCCGTCGTCGAGATGGGTGTTGGTGCGGGCCAGGCCGGCGAGTTCGCCCCAGCGCATGCCGGTGTACGCGGCGGTGACGACGAGCAGTTGGTCGCTGGGCCGGGCGATGCGGACGGCGATCTGGTTGACCTGGCCGGCGGTGGCGTGTGGGCGTTCCGCCGCCGGCTGCGTGACGACGCGGACGCCGTGGCAGGGGTTGTAGGGGATGCGCCGGTCGGCGACGGCTTCGCGCATCAGCAGGCCGAACAGGCTCATGATGCTGGCGACGCTGGAGTCGGCGTGGTCGCGCTTGAGTTGCTTGACGAACAGCTTGACCGTCTGCCGGGTGATCTGGTTGAGCGGGACGTCGCCGAAGCGCGGCAGGATGTGGATACGCAGATGGCTGCGGTAGGCGGCCCACTTCGCCGGTCCGGCGATGTGGCCGGGTTCCCAGATCGCCACCCATTCGGCTAGAGTGATCCGACCGCGGGCGGGGTCGAGGTAGGTGTCGAGGGCCTGCTCGACCTCGACCTGCTTGCAGCGGATCTCCGCGGCGGCCTTCGTCGGGTGCCACGAGTCGGTGCCGACGCTGCCGTCGGGGAGTCGGAATCGGACCCGGTATCGGGCGGTGCGTCGTTCTACCCAGGCCATGGGCTGCTCCCATCGCGAACGTGGTCATCACGGTCGGGTGGATGCACGCTTCGCCTCGCGCCTGGTGGCAAGTCAGCATCCCGAATGGTGGTCGTCGACTTCCGGCGGGGTCGCCGGCCGACCGCGGGGCGGGCCGAGGCGGCCACGATCGTGGCGAGGTCGGCGGCCGAGAACCGCAGGTGCTTGCCCAGGAAGGTGCACGGCACCTGGCGGGCGGCGGCCTTCTTGCGCAGCCAGGACTCGCGGACCCGCAGCCGCTGGGCGGCCTCGGCCGGGGTGTAGAGCAGGGGTCCGTCGTCGGCAGTGGCCGGCGAGGCGTCGGACCGGCGGGCGGCGATGCTGCGTGGCATGCCGCATGGCTCGTGGGTGTCGGCCGGTCGATAGGGCCGGGGTGGACGGGGTGGACGCTGTGGCGTGGCCATCGAGATCTCCAAGGAGGGGTGAAAGCGAAAGGCGACGACCCGGGTGGTCGCCGCCGTTGGTGCTGCACAAAGCCGGCACCCCGGTTATCCGGGGTGCCGGAGTCGGACGGGTGTGTTGTCACGGCCGGCCGTTGGCCGGCGTGGTGGCCCTGTTAGTGTCGGCGGGTTGGTACACGTTCGGCGTGGACGTAATCGGGACGGATTTGGGCCGCGATTTGGGTTCGGGTTCGTCTGGTAGGGGAGTGGAAATGGCACAGGGTACGGTGAAGTGGTTCAACGCGGACAAGGGCTTCGGGTTTATCGCCCCGGACGGGGGTGGCGATGACGTGTTCGTGCATTTCTCCGCTATCCAGTCCGGCGGTTACCGGTCGCTGGAGGAGAATCAGCGGGTTGAGTTTGAGATCACACGCGGCCAGAAAGGCCCGCAGGCCGAGAACGTCCGTGTCGTCTGACCCAGTCTTCTGATCTGGACGTCCACAGGGTTTCCGGCCTGGATTTCCGCCGTCACGATGGGCGGGGCGTGTGCCGTGAGCGACCCGGTGAGATCAGGGCGGTCGACCTGGCCTGACCGGGCGGTGTTCGGTCCCCGCATCCCATTGAGGCTGCGGGGGCCACGCTATGTTGACGGCACCGCGCGAGTGGTCCTGCCGTTTCGTCTAGCCCGGATTTGGCGCGGAACGCTCGCATTCGGCACCGGCCGCCTTGGCGTCGTGTACCGCCTTGATATTTTTGCGATGCCGGTGACTGCCGGCTATTGTTCGACAGTGACCCGAAAATCGGATCGGAATTGCGGAAAGGAACTCTGATGGCCAAGCGAACCATCCACATGCTCGTTGACGACATCGATGGAGGCGAAGCCGACGAGACCGTCCGATTCACTATCGACGGAGTCCAGTACGAGATCGACCTGTCGACAAAGAACGCGACGAAAATGCGGGACGCGTTGGCCCGCTATATCCAGGCCGGGTCGAAGGTAGGCCGTGCCAGTGCCGCCACCGCACGCGCCTCGGTAGGGCGCGGGCGAGTACCGGCCACGGTGGACCGGGATCAGAACCGGGCCATCCGGGAATGGGCCCAGAGCAAAGGCATCACGGTGTCCGACCGGGGCCGCATCAAGCAAGACATCGTCGACCGCTACCACGCCGAGGCCGGCCGCTGACCCTTACCCCATCGGACTACGGATCAGAAGGTTAGGGGTTCGAGTCCCTTCGGGCGCGCAACATCAAAAGGCGCCTGGCCTGCGGGAACGTGGGGCAGGCGCCTTTCAAGATTCGTCCACTGTGGATCTGTGGTGCTCCTACGGTGCTCGTCAGTTTCGGGGGGCATCCGTCCGGACCGTCCAGCCCTGGTCCAGTCCGGCGCGGTCCAATCCGGATCTTGGCGGCCGCCGTTGCAGAGAGTAACTGGCATTCTCGATGGCTTCCATCGATGAATCGAGGCAACGGTCGGTCGGCCCAGTTGTGATGAGCCGTAGTCTGCGAGCCGGCAACGGGTCGGGTCCCTGACCTGGTAGGTCAGGGTGCGGGCCGCGTCGTCGTA
>Ga0137365_10001775_pt1 | contig 16950 bp, 10 predicted proteins | sample SagtaG_9_FD_104799 | JGI IMG/M metagenome (GOLD analysis project Ga0137365, IMG submission 104799) | Vadose zone soil microbial communities from Sagehorn Ranch, Mendocino, California, USA - Sage1_L_40_16 metaG | ecosystem: Environmental > Terrestrial > Soil > Vadose zone | place: USA...
CCCGTCCGGTCAACTTCACTCATCGTGTCCACGCCCTTCCACTCAGATCAGTCGAAACGTATGTACCCAGGACGCGCGTCGACTACCGCACGCAATTGCGGCCCGCCGCGTCGAACCGCACATAGAGTGATCGCATGTCGTCCGTCCTGCGCCTGGCCAGCGTCCTGCTGGTCAACCAAGACGGTGCCGTGCTGCTCCAGTTGCGCGAGCCGGACGCCCGGATGGACCCTAGCCGATGGGGTCTGCCCGGCGGGCACGTGGAGCCGGGCGAGGATCCGGCGGCGGCGGCCCTGCGGGAGCTGCGCGAGGAGACCGGGCTCACCGTGTCGGGCGAGCTGACGCTGTTTCACCACGACACATTCGAGGCGCGGCTGCGGCCGGGCACGATCATCGAGTGGCACGTCTACTGTGGCGCGACCGCCGCCGGCCCCACCGACCTGGTGCTCGGTGAGGGCGCCGACCTGCGTTTCGTCGCGCCCGACGAGGCGGCCCGGCTGCCGTTCGCGAGCCGGGTCGACAAGGTGGTGCCGGTGTTCCTGGCGTCGCCGCGATACCGGGCATTGATCGGTTGACGGATACCGGCCCCGCGTGCCGCGTGCCACGGTGATCGCGTGCGACTCCGCGAGCGCCTGTCCGACCTGGTCTTCGTGGCGTTCTTCGTGGTCAACCTGGGTTTCATCACCTACGTGGTGGACGTGGAGCAGCTGGTCATCGCCGACCCGCACGACTTCCGCTACCCGCTCTGGCCGCCGCCCCCACTGGTCGACCTGGTGCACTGGTACGGCAGCCACTACGACCCGCTGCTGATGGCCCGGCCGGCCTTCTGGCGCATGACGATCTGGATCGACGTCCTCTTCTTCGGCCCGTTCTACGCGTTCGCCATCTACGCGTTTCTGCGGGGGCGCAACTGGATCCGGCCGCCGGCACTGGTGTGGTCGGGCACAATGTGCGCCAACGTATTGATCATCCTGATGGAGGAGCGCTATGGCCGGTTCGCCACCCCGCACTTTCCGCTCGTGCTGGCGCTCAACGCGCCCTGGCTGCTACTCCCGTTCGCGGTGATGTGGCGGATGCGCCGCGAGCACCCGTTCGGGCAGCCTCGGTGAAAGCGCGCTACGGTCCGTGGGCCGTGGTGGCGGGGGCGTCCGAGGGCATCGGCGCCGCGTTCGCCGTTGCGCTCGCGAAGCAGGACCTTGATCTGGTACTCGTGGCGCGGCGTCCCGGGCCGCTGGCCGACCTGGCCGCCCGCCTCCCGGTCCGCACGGTCACGGTCAGCGCCGACCTGGCCGACGGGATCGAGGCGGTGCTCGCGGCGACCGACGGACTCGACGTCGGCCTGGTCGTGTGCAACGCCGCGTACGCTCCGGTCGGCCCGTTCCTCGACGCCGACCCGGCCGAGACGCGGCGCGCGCTCGAGCTCAACTGCGCGGTGCCGCTCGCGCTGGCCCACGCGTACCTGCCGGCCATGGCGGCGCGCGGCCGGGGCGGGTTCGTGGTGATGTCGTCGCTGGCCGGCCAGCAGGGCTCCCCCGGCATCGCCGCGTACGCGGCGACCAAGGCGTTCGGCGCGGTCCTCGCCGAGGGGTTGTGGGGTGAGCTGCGCGGGCACGGCGTCGATGTGGTCACGGCGGTGGCCGGGGCGGTGGCCACCCCGGGCCTGGAGCACGCGCGGCGGCGACCGGCGCCCGGGACGGTCGGGCCGGACGAGGTCGTCGCGGCCGCCCTGAAGGCGCTGGGTCACCGGCCGCGGACCGTACCCGGAGCGTTCATGAAGGTCTCGGCCGCGGCGATGGGACGGCTGCTGCCGCGCCGCGCGGCGATCGCCCTGATGGGCCGCGCCAACGCCGCGATCGTGGACAACTAGCGGGCCTATGGCACCGCCAGGTGTCCACGATCGCCGAGAGGGGTGGCCGCTACGCGTACACCTCCAGTTCGTAGATCCGGGCGGCCGTGTCAGCGGTCTGCGTCGGGGTGAGGACGTTGAGCCGCACGTAGCGCCCGCTGGCATTCACCGGGTGCGTGCTCACGTCGGCGGTGTTGCCCCGCGCCTGCACCACGGTGGTCCAGGTCGTCCCATCGGCCGAGACCTGCAGGTCGAAGTCGCGGGTGTTCCACGCGGAGGTCTCGCCGCCGGCGCCGGCGTGCCGCACCACGAACGACTGGATTGCGCGGGTGGAGCCGAGGTCGATCCGCAACCACTTCGCGCCGCCCGAGCACCACTTGTCGGAGAGACCGCCGGACACGCTGCCGTTGACTGCCTTCTCCGGCCCTTCGGTCGGCTGGCACTGCGAGTCGGCGATCGCCGGCCGGTTCAGCGCGACGTTGGTCGGGCCGGGGCTGCCGCCGCCATACACCTCCAGTTCGTAGATGCGGGCTGCGTTGTTGCCGTTGTTGGTCGGCGTCGTCACGTTGAGCCGGACGTAGCGGGCCGTCCGCGAACTCACCGGATGGTAGGTGCGACTCGATCGGTTACCGGAGACCGTGACCGCCGTCGACCAGGTTGATCCGTCGCCGCTGGTCTGGATCGTGAACGCGCCGGTGTTCCAGCCGGTGCTCTCCGCGCCCAGGCCGGCGTGCTTGACCACGAACGAGGACACGTTCTGCGCCGAGCCGAGGTCGATCTGCAGCGACAGCGGCGCGGTCAAGGAACACCACTTGGTCGTGAGCGTGCCGTCGACCGCGTTGCCCGGAGTCTCATTCGCCGCGCACGCCGCCGACCCGGTGGCCGCCTTGCCCAGCGCCAGGTTGGTGCCGAGGGCGGGCGGGGCGGGCGGCGGGGTGAATCCGTCGTTGAACGACGGCGGCACGTCACCCGCACCGGTCCCCCACGATCCAGGCGAGGAGCCCATCGTGAAGTCGACCGTCGCCCCGCCGGCCACGTCGCCGTACCGCAGGTAGTTGTGCGTCGTGGCGCTGCCGTTGACGCTCACGCCCTGCACGTACGGCGCGGTCGCGCTGCCGCCGTTGATCTGGATGGCGCCGCCCGGCCGCTGGATCGTGACGGACGGGAACAGCGCGCCGTGCAGCGCGAGGGTGTCGGCACCCGGGGTGGCCGGGTACATGCCGAGCGCCGCCCACACGTACCAGGCCGAGGTGGCGCCCAGGTCGTCGTTGCCGGGCAGGCCACCGGCACCGGTCGTGAACGACTCGGCCATCACCCGGCGTACCGCGGCCGAGGTGCCCGCCGGCTTCCCGGCGACGTTGTACGCCCACGGCACCCCGTGCTCGGGTTCGTTGCCGATGTAGAAGTACGGCAGGCTGAGCCCGCCGTTGAGCTGGGTGAAGTGGTGGTCGAGCCGCTGGGCCGCGGTGGGTGGTCCGCCCATCAGGTTGATCAGGCTGCCGAAGTTGTACGGGACCATCCACGTGTACTGCGCCGCGTTGCCCTCGGTGTAGTTGGACGGACTCGCCGGATCGAGCGGCCACACCCAGCTTCCGTCGGCGTTGCGCTTGTGGATGTAGCCGGACTCGGTGTTGAACACGTTGCTCCACCACTGGGCGCGCGCCATGTAGGTGCCGTACGAGCCGTCGCCGAGTGCCCGCGCGAACTGGGCGATCGCGAAGTCGGACGCGGAGTACTCCAGCGAGTCGGACGGGTCCTCGTCGATGTAGTGCTGGGACTCGTACTCGCCCTCGCGCCCCCGGATGGCGCTGCCCTGCGTCGTACCCCCGCTCGCGCTCTTCTTCATGAGCGCCAGCGCGGCCGCCGTGTCGAAGCCGCGCACCCCGAACGCGTACACGCTCCCGACGATGATGGGGCCAGGGTCGCCGGTCATGATGAAGTCCTCGTTGGTCTGCTGGGACCACTTGGGCAGCAGCCCACCCTGCTGGCCGTCGAGCACCATCGACTTCACGATGTCGGTCATGACATCCGGCGCGATGAAGGCCACCAGCGCCGCCCACGACCGGTAGATGTCCCAGCCGGAATAGTTCTGGTACACCGGATGGCTCGCGGTGTGCACGGCGTTGTCGAAGCCGAGGTACTGGCCGTTGACGTCGCTGGCGACGTTGGGGCTCTGCAGGACGTGGTAGAGCGCGGTGTAGAACTTCTGCAGGTCGACGGCGGACCCGCCGGTGACCAGGACCCTGGCGAGCGCGGTGTTCCACTCGGTGTCGGCGGCGGCCCGTGCGCCCGCGAAGTCGGCGCTCTCGCTGGCGAGGTTCTGCTGAGCGTTCGCCACGCTCACGTACGAGACGGCGATCTGGAGGTTGACGGTGGCGTTCGCGCTCGTGTCGAACGTCAGGTAGCCGCCGGTGTTGGTGCCGCTGGTGCTGGTCGAGCCGCTGGAGACCGTGCTGCCGTTCCAGGTGCCGACCCCGGTCGGCGTCCGGTCGAACCGGGCGGCGAAGTAGATCTTGAAGGTCTTCGACGAGCCGCAGAAGCCGCCGGCGGTGACGTTGCCGGTGACCTGGCTGCCGCTGATCGTGATCGCGCCGCTGCGGTTGCCGGTCGCACTGCGGCTGGTGTTGATGAGCACCCGGGCGGCGTTCGTGCCCGGATACGTGAGTTTCGCAAGCCCGGTGCGCTTGGTCGCGGTCAACTCGACCGTCGTTGCGTACTTGTCGAGCCGGTTGTGGTAGTACCCGGGCACGGCGCTCTCGTTGGACTTCGTGTACCCGGAGGCGTAGCCGGTCCAGTTGGTGCCCGGCGAGGTGCTGACCGCGCCGGTGATCGGCAGGATGCCGATGTCCTCGTTGTTGGGGCAGCCCGCGCCGTCGAAGTGCGTGAGGCTGAACTCCTCGATCGTGCGATCCCGGTCGCGGTAGCCGGAGGGCGACCCGGTCGGCGTGTCCGGGCTGAACTGCACGCCGCCGAAGGGCACCACGGCTCCCGGGTAGGTGCTGCCGCCGGCCCCGCCGCCGACCGGGTTGGGCGAGTTGCTGTCGTCGGTGCCGATGAAGGGGTTGACGTACTGGGTCAGGTTCGGCGGCGCGGCGGCGGCCGGCGTGGCCGGCACGATCACGACGGTGCCGATGAGGAGGGCGATGACAAGCCGGGGGGTATGCGTCATGGGGACCAGCTCCCGTTCGGACGGTTCACGATCCGTACCTCGGAAGAGCGGCCGTCTTCACGCGCCGACCCGGCGTGGTCTGGTGGGAAAAACCGGGTCGGCGCGCGACGGCGCCGGGCCGACTTGGGCGAGTAGCGGACCGGCAGGGCGGCTTGACAACGTTGCCATCGAGCCGTGTGGTAATAGATACCGGCGGATGTCTACTCGTGTCAAGGTTTCCGTTACCTGCAAACAATGCCCGTAGCGGTTGGGCTACTGTCGTGATCAAATGCTCGGGACAACGTTGTCTCCCCGTCCCCCATGGCCGAGAACGGTAAGCGCATGTGACGATGACGCGGAGTGGACCCGAGAGGGGGTACGTGTGACGAAGAGCGTGACGGACGGCGACGCACCGGAGTCGGGCACCCCGGCGAGGTCAGGCGCGCCCGCGACTCCCCCGCGCCGGCCGACGATGGTCGACGTCGCCCGGCGCGCCGGGGTCAGCATCAAGACGGTCTCGCGCGTGGTCAACAACGCCCCGCACGTGCAGCAGGAGCTCGTCGACCGGGTGCTGGCCGCCGTGGCCGACCTGGGCTTCCGGCGCAACGGCATCGCCCACACGCTGCGCTCGGGCCGCACCACAGCGACGATCGGGCTGGTGATCGAGGAGATCGGGAACCCGTTCTACTCCACGATCGCGGCAGCCGTCGCCGAGGTCGCCGGCGCGCACGACACCATGCTGATCACGGCCAGCTCGGAGGAGGACCCGGACCGCGAGCAGCACCTGCTCCTCGACCTGTGCTCCCGGCGGGTCGACGGCCTTCTCGTCGTGCCGGCCGCGTTCGACCACAGCTTCCTGCGCGTCGAGGTGGAGATGGGCCTGCCGGTGGTGTTCCTGGACCGTCCCGCCGGCGGCCTGCTGGCCGACACCGTCCTGCTCGACAACCGGGGCGGGGCGCAGGCCGGCGTGCAGCGCCTCGTCGAGCAGGGGCACCGGCGGATCGCCGTCCTGCTCGACTCGATGGGCGTCTACACGATGCGCGAGCGGGTCAGCGGGGCGCAGGACGCGCTCGCCGCGGCGGGGATCCCGTACGACGCGGCGCTGGTCCGCGACCGGGTCGGCGATCCCGACCGGGCCGCCCGCACGGTGGCGGAGCTGCTCGACACGGCCGATCCGCCGACCGCCTTCTTCAGCACCAACAACCGGATCACCGTCGGCATCGTCCAGGAGCTGTGGCGGCGCGGCAGCGACGCGGGGCTGGTCGGGTTCGACGACTTCGAGCTGTCGCACCTCATGCCGCGCCCCTTCACGGTGATCGCCTACGACACCCGGGAGTTCGGCCGGCAGGCCGCGGAGCTGCTCTTCCGGCGCATCGGCGGGGACCGCTCGTGGCCCACGAACACGGTGCTCCCCACCCACCTGGTCGAGCGCGGCCTCGCCCGCTAGGCCGCCGTCGCCGTCTACTCCGCGCCGCGCGCCTCGCGGATCGCCGCCAGCACGGCCTCGCGGATCCGCGGACCCTTGCGCTGGAAGCCCAGCTCGCGCGTCACCTCGTCGAGAAGCTGCTCCTCGGTGCGCAGCAACGTGTCGGAGTCGATCCAGCGGACCAGGGCGACCAGCTCCTCCGGCCGGTAGGCCCCGATCGGCTCCCCCACCGGCAACGGCGGACGGGGCCGAGGGCGCCCGGCCAGGTCCGAGAGGCGCAGCGTCGGCGTGGGATCGATGACGACAGCGTCCTCCGCGTCCACGGTGGACGGGCTCGGGCTCGCACCGGGCCGGGCGTCGGCCGCCGCGACCGCCGCGTCGTAGGCCTCCCGCACCCGCTCGACCTCGGCCGCCGGGTCGGCGAACCAGTCCGACGACCAGATCCGGTGGAATTTCCAGCCCAGCCGCTCGAGGTGCTCCTGGCGCAGCCGGTCGCGGTCGCGCACCGTGCCCGAGGAGTGGTATGAGGCGCCGTCGGCCTCGATGGCGAGCACCATTTCGCCCGTCCGGGTCGGGTGCGGTGCGGCGAAGTCGACGAAGTAGCCGGCGACGCCGTACTGCGGGATCACCGGCACGCCGGCCGCCGCGAGCCGGTCGCGGACGTCGACCTCGAACGGGTTGAGCTCGGGCTTCGCCCCCGCGGCGGCGCCGAGTGAGACGCCGCCGGACTCCGCGTACTGCAGGTAGGCCCGTAGCAGCCGCACCCCCTCGGCGGTGCTGCGCGCCGGATCCAGGTCGGTGGAGCGGAACGAGCAGACCAGCGTCATCCGGCGCCGGGCCCGGGTGACCGCGACGTTGAGCCGCCGGTGGCCGCCGGGCAGCAGCAGCGGGCCGAACCGGTAGAGCAGCCGCCCGTCGGCGGTCTTGCCGTATCCGATGGACAGGATCACCGCGTCGCGCTCGTCGCCCTGCACCCGCTCGAGGTTCTTGACGAAGAACGGCTCCGGCCGGGCCTCGTCGAAGAACTCGTGCAGGTCGGGTCGGCCGCGCAGGGCCACCCGCAGGGCCGAGGAGATCCGCTCGGCGTGCACCACGCCCATCGTGATGACACCCAGCGACTCGTCGGGCCGCTCGGCGGCGTGTGCCAGCACCAGCGACACCACCCGGGCGACCTCGGCGTCGACGCTGTCGGCCGCCTCGCCCTCACCGGCCACCCCGTCCACTCCCACGAACGAGACGCAGTCGGCGCCGACCGCGCCGGGGAACGTCACCAGCGACCGACCGTATATCCACGCGTTGGAGAAGGCGATCAGCCTCTCGTCGAGACTGCGGTAATGCCAGCGCAGCGTGTATCCGCGCAGCAGCGCCGACAGCACGTCGAGCACCGACTCGTATCCGCTGGTCAGAGCCGGGTCGATGGATCCGTCGGCAGCGACGCCGAGCGGGGTGTCGTCGCGGTCGTCGGCCGCGGTGAAAAACGTGGTCGGCGGCAACTGGTGCTCGTCACCGGCGACGACCACGTGCCGGGCCCGCATGATCGCCGGGACCGCGTCGGCCGGGGTCACCTGGGACGCCTCGTCGAAGACGACCACGTCGAAGTACTGCCCGTCGGCCGGCAGCAGTTGCGACACGACGAGAGGGCTCATCGCCCAGCACGGCTTGAGCGCGGTCATCATGTGCGGCGCCGCGGCGAACAGCTGCCGGATCGGCAGGTGCCGGCGCTTCAGGTTGGCCTGGCGCTCCACCAGGCGGCTCTCCTCCGGGTACGCGTCGCGGGCCGCCACCACGTGCTCGGCGACCGCCCGCAGCACCCGGGTGGCGGTGCTGCCGATGTGGGCGTGGTCGCTGACGCGGTAGTCGGCCGCCGCCCGGGTGTGCAGCTCGCCGTCGAAGGCGCCCACCTGCGGGTCGGTGAACGCGACGTGGTCGAGGATCGAGGCGTGCCAGCAGTAGTCGAACGTCGCCACGGCCGCGTCGGGATCCGCCCCGCGCAACCGCGCGAGCAGCGGCTCCAGGCCGAGCGCGGCGAAGTGCGCCCGCAGCTGCCCGAGCCGGGGCAGCCGGCGCAGCGTGACCACGTCGGCGACCAGCCGCGCGGCCAGGTCGGCGGCCTCGGCGGCGCACAGCTGCCACACGTCGGCCGGTAACACCGCGTCGAGGGCCGCGAGGTCCGCCAGCACCGCGGCGTGCGCCCGCAGGCCCGCCGGCACCCGTGGTGGCTGCCCGGTCCGGGACAGACGCGACCACCGCTCGGCCTGCTCCCGCGCCGCGAGGAGCCCCTCGAACAGCTCCTGCCGGCTCGGCCGGTCCGCGCCCCGCCACAGCTCCCGGGCCTGTGCGCGCAGGCGGCGCCGCGCCAGCCAGCCGGCGTGCGGGCCGGGGTGCGCGCGCCGCCACGCCCGGGTGGCGCACGCCGGCGGCAGCTCGGGCCGCTCGAACACGGCCGGGTCGAACCGGGCGAGGGTCGCCTCGACGCCGTCGAGCAGTGCGAACAGCTCGGCCCAGTCAGCCAGCCGCAGCGGGGCCGTCAGCCCGGTCTCGGCGATGACCCGGTCGACCTCCGCCCGCCCGGCCGGGAGGGTCTCGGTGTGCAGCCGGCCGACCAGCTCGTAGGCGTCCTGCGCCTGCTCGGGGGTCGCGACGGCCGCCCCGGTCCACGCCGACTCCCGCAACGCTCCCAGTCCGACATATTCGCGCAGCTCCTCGCGTACCCGTCGGGTGGTGACCTGATCGAGCGCGGCCAGGACCGGGCCGCGGAGCCGGACGTCCACGGACGCCGCCCTCAGTAAGGCGGCCCGGGCTTCGAAGGCGCTGACGCCCCACGGCTCGCGCGGCGTGTGCAGCGCCGCCGCGTGCTCGGCCAGCCGGGCCCGCCGGTCGGCCAGGCGCTCGTGCAGGTGGGTGAGGTCGGGCAGGGCGATCCGGGACGCCTGGTCGAGCGCGTTCTTCAGCTCGGTGGCGATGCGCCGGCGGGTCGAGGTGCCGTCGTGGACGTCCATGACCAGGTGGTCGAGGCCGGCGCGGGCCAGGCGGTCGGTCACCGCGGAGATCGCGGCCCGCTTCTCGGCGACGAACAGCACCCGCTTGCCGCGCGCGACCAGCGTGGCGATGAGGTTGGCGATGGTCTGGCTCTTGCCGGTGCCCGGCGGGCCCTTGACGACGGCGTGCTGGCCGGCGAGGACGGCGTTGATCGCGTAGTGCTGGGAGGAGTCGGCGTCGAGCACGATGAACTCGTCGGCCGGCGGCACGTGGTCGGGGGCCTGCGGGTCGACCTCCGCGCCGTCGCGGCGCAGCGCGGCCTGCGCCTGCCGGTCGCCCGCGATGGCGGCCACCACCTCGTGGTCCTCCAGCGTGTCGAGGGCCGACCCGAGGTCGATGACCATCGGCAGCTTGGCGTAGGAGAACGTGCCGAGCACGTGCCGGGGCGTCACCGAGAAGCCGGGGACCCGGCCCGCGGTCTCCTTGGCCAGCCGCTCGTAGAGCAGTGCCGGCTCCAGCTCGGCCAGCTCGTCGCCGTCGAGGGCGACGTCGAACTCGCTGTCGAGCACGTGCAGCAGCGTCGGGTTGACCTCCACGTCGCCGGTGAGGGTCAGATCGAAGTCCTCCTCGGCCGCGCCGCGGGCCCGGATCGTGGCCGAGCGCAGCAGGACCGGGGCGGCCGGCCTGGCCCCACCCGACGGGCGGGTCCAGGTGGCCATGCCGGTGGCCAGGAAGCAGGTCTCGATGCCGCGCTCCTCACGCAGCTCCCGGGCCTTGTTGCGGATGGTCCGGGCGCGCCGGACGGCCTGGGTGCGCGCGTCGCGGTCGGGGTAGAGCTGGATGAGCGACACGGTGCGGCCGTCGAGGAGCGCGGCCAGCGGCACCGGGGCGGCGGCACCCAGGTCGAGCGTGCCGGCCTTCAGGTCGCGGTAGTAGAGCAGCGTGTTGCGCCCGCCGATGTCGATGAGCTGGGCACGCCAGCGCTGGGCCGCGTCGCGCACCAGCGCGGCCCGGCTGCCGGCGGTCTCCTCGCTGTCCACCCTTGGCAGGGTAGCGAGCCGGTCCGACACCGCCCACGCCCCTTCAAATTTCCACCGTACTGAAGCATTTGGTCGGGTCGATTACACATGATCCACAGGGTGGCGCCCCCTCCCTACGCTGCGCTCGTCTCGGCACCGGAGATCACGGGGGAAGGGGTCTGTCCTGAGTTCCTTGCGGCTCAACCAAAGGCCTTTGGGGGGAGCCTCCGGATCGTGCCGATCTGGAGGCGCCGTCTCACAGGGAACTCATAAGCGACAGACAGGTCCCTCCCCGGCTGGCCCGCGATCGTGTCTGGCATGACGATGACCGCGACGGCACCCGCCGTGACCGTTCCCCCGGTAGTCCGCGGCGCCCGGCGGATGCCGTGGCGATCGCCCGAAGGCCAGCCGGCGTGGGCCCGGCCCGCGCTACTGCTCCTCACCCTCGCCGCCGCCGGCCTCTACGCCTTTGGTCTGCGAAACGGACAACTGCACGGGTACTACGCCCCGGCCGTGAAGGCCATGTCGGAGAGCTGGCGGGCGTTCTTCTACGGCGGGTACGACCCGGCTGCGTCGATCACGCTCGACAAGCTGCCCGGCGCGTTCCAGATCCAGGCACTGTCGGCGCGCATCTTCGGGTTCTCCACCTTCTCGGTGCTGCTGCCACAGGTGATCGAGGCGGCCCTCACGGTGCTGGTGGTCTATGCCGTCGTCCGGCGCTGGCTCGGACCGGCGGCCGGCATCCTTGCCGCCGCGGCATTCGCCAGCACCCCGATCGTCGCCGCGCTCGCCCACTCCCAGATCTCCGACACCCTGCTGACCCTGCTGCTGGCCCTCGCCGCATACGCCTGGCAGCGGGCTCTCGACAGCGGAAAACTGCGCTGGCTGCTGCTCTCCGGAGTCTGGGTGGGCCTGGCGTTCCAGACCAAGATGGTGCAGGCGTGGGGCGTACTCCCGGCTCTGGCCCTGGGGTATCTCATCGCCGCCCGCGGGTCGCTGTGGCGCCGGCTGGGGCACGTGGGCCTGGCGGGGATCGTGACGCTCGCCGTGTCGATGTCGTGGATCGTCATGGTGCTGCTCACCCCCGCGTCAGCGCGCCCGTACGTCGACGGGTCCACCGACAACTCGCCGATCTCGATGGTGTTCGACTACAACCTGTTCAGCCGCTACGGCTCCAGCGCCTCGACGGGTCCGGGCGGCGGCTCGACTGGCTGGGCGTACATGCTCAGTGACGGCACCGCGCCGCAGGTCGGCTGGCTCTACCCCCTCGCGCTGATCGGGCTGATCGTCGGGGTCTGGTGGCGCGGCCGGGCACCCCGCACCGACGTCGTGCGCGCCGGCTTCCTCATGTGGGGCCTGTGGCTCGCCGTCCACGCCGTCGCGTTCTCCACCGGTCGGGTCGCACACAGCTTCTACGTCGTCGCGGTGGCTCCGGCCGTCGCCGCGCTGGCCGCCGGCGGGCTCGTGGTGCTGTGGCGCGCCTACCGCCGGGGTGGCCCGCGGCGTTGGTTGCTGCCCGTCGCCGTCGCGTCGACCGTCGCCTGGGCGGTGTATCTGTCCGCCCAGTTCGCCACGTTCATGCCCTGGATCCGGCCGACCGTCGTGGTGCTGGGTCTGGCCGCCGTCGCCCTTCTCGTGGCGGTTCCTCTGGTACGCCGGGAGCGTCGCCGCCGTCACCTGGCGGCCCGGATGGCCCTGGCCGGTGGGGCGCTGGCCGTGGCCTCGATGTTCGTCGCACCGGCCGCCTGGGCCGCGTCCACGGTGGACAGCAGGTACACGGGTTCGTCGATCGGTCCGGCCGCCGGGCCGGCAGGTGAGTTCGGTGGCGGGCCGGTTCGTATGCAGTTGCCGGGTGGCGCTTCCGGTCGCGTTCCGGGCGGTCCGCCGCCGGCCGGTGCCCGCGGTGGCGCCCCCGACGGCGGCCAGAAATCGGGTGGTCCCGGCGGGATGAGCGCCTCCGACCAGCCGAGCGCGCAGACCGAGCATGTCATCGCGTACCTGAAGAGCCACAACCCGGGCAGCAAGTACCTGCTGGCGACAATCGGGCAGGGCGCCGGGCCGTACATCCTCGCCGGGGAGAGCGTGCTGCCGATCGGGGGCTTCTCCGGCCAGGTCCCGTCGATCACGCCGGCGCAGTTGGCGAAGCTGGTGGCCGAGGGCAAGCTGCGGTATGTGCTGACCGGGGAGGGTGGCGGCGGGATGGGCCGCGGCCCGGGCGGTTTCGGGGGCACCAACTCCACCGACATCACGACCTGGGTGACCAGCAACTGCACCGCCGTCACCGAGGTATCCGCCGCCGGCCTGTACTACTGCTCGGCCAGCTGACCCGTCTCTTGCCGCCGATCTTGGAGTTATCTACACGGTTTGATCTCTAAACCACCTAGATAACTCCAAGATCGGCGCAGATGGCGGCGTGCGTGTGACCACGGTGGATCTGCGCGCCTCGCCGGAGGCTGAGCCGCTCTACCGCTCGCTCGGGTTCAAGCGCACCCGCGACCCGGCGATGCGCCTCACGCTGCCGTCCTGAACCAACCCGACAGGTCCGGCCCAACCGGCACGATGCCACTCGGGTTGAGCGCCCCGTGCGTGCCGTAGTAGTGGCGTTTGATCTGGTCGAAGTCGACGGTGTCGCCGAAGCCGGGGGTCTGGAAGAGCCGCCGCGCGTAGGCCCACAGCACCGGCATCTCGGTCAGCTTGTTGCGGTTGCATTTGAAGTGGTTGTGGTAGACGGCGTCGAAGCGCACCAGCGTCGTGAACAGCCGCACGTCCACCTCGGTGATGGCGTCGCCCATCAGGAAACGCCGGCCCGCGAGCCGATCCGACAACGCGTCCAGCCGGGCGAAGAGCGCACGGTACGCCGCCTCGTACGCCTCCTGCGACGTCGCGAAGCCGCACCGGTAGACGCCGTTGTTGACGTCGGTGTAGATCTCGGCGATCAGCTCGTCCATCTCGGCGCGCAGGTGCTCGGGGTAGAGGTCCGGCGCGCCGGCGGAGTGGAACGCGCTCCACTCGGTCGAGAAGTCCAACGTGATCTGCGGGTAGTCGTTGGTCACGACCCGCCCGGTGACCGTGTCGATCAACGCCGGGACGGTGACCCGGCCCGCGTAGTCCGGGTCGGTCGCCAGGTATGTCTCGGACAGGTATCCGATGCCGAGCACCGGGTCGCGCCCGTCCGCGTCGAGGGTGAACCGCCAGCCCCGCTCGTCGCGGATCGGATCCACCGTGCCGAGCGAGATCACGTCTTCCAGCCCGAGCAGCCGGCGCACGATGACCGCCCGGTGCGCCCAGGGGCAGGCCTTCGACCAGATCAACCGGTAACGGTTGGGCTCGACCGGCCAGCGGCCGTGCTCGTCGGGACCCTCCCCCGGTTTCGCCAGCGACGACGCGCTCACCCGGTCGGTGAACCGGTTGCCCTGCCGGACGAACTCACCCCGACCGCTCGTTTCCTGGCCGAACTGCGCTACCGCCATGCCCCCGACCCTATCCCGGCACCCGCGCGTTCACCCTTGTGTTCGGCGGGGGACAGACATCTGTCAGACCTAGGCCGTAGCGTCCCGGTGGCTGTGACTCGAGGTCGGAGGATCGATGCGCCTGCGTAACACCCTGATGGTGGTGGCCCTTGCCGTCGCCACGCTGTCCGCGCCCGGATCGGCCGCCGCAGCCTCCAGCGACCTCTTCATTTCCGAGTACGTGGAAGGCAGCGCCACCAACAAGGCGCTCGAGTTCTTCAACGGCGCCGGCGCCCCGGCCGACCTGGCGGGCTATGACGTCCAGCTCTACTTCAACGGCGCCACCGCGCCCGCGGCGACCATCCCGCTGACCGGCACCGTCGCCGTCGGTGACGTGTTCGTGCTGGCGGCTTCCACGGCGGTGCCCGCGATCCTGGCCCAGGCCGACCAGACCTACGGCGGCGCGCTGTTCAACGGCAACGACGCGATCGTGCTGCGCCGCGCTGGCGTCGTCATCGACTCCATCGGAAAGGTCGGGTCCGACCCGGGCACCGAGTGGGGCACCGGCCTGACCAGCACGGCCGACAACACGCTGCGTCGCCGCTCATCGGTGACGGCCGGCGACACCGACACCACGGACGCGTTCGACCCGGCGGCCCAGTGGCAGGGGTACGCGACCGACACGTTCGATGGCCTCGGCGCGCACGGCGTCGACGGCGGCGAGCCGCAGCCCGCGGTCCTGACGATCGGTGCGGTGCAGGGGACGGGTGACCGGTCCCCGCTCGCCGGCGCCTTCTACGACGTGCAGGGCGTGATCACCCAGAAGACCCTGTCGCGTGCCGCCTCCGGGGCCAGCCAGTACGGGTTCTTCCTGCAGAGCCGGCTCGGCGCCACCGACGGCGACCCGGCCAGCTCCGATGGAATCTTCGTCTTCACCAGCACGTTCCCGACCCTCATCGGCGGTTATGCGCCGACGGTCGGCGACGAGGTGGTGCTGCACGCGCGGGTCGCGGAGTTCTTCAACCAGACCCAGTTGTCGAGCGCGTCACTCGTCCGCGTCGTCGCGTCGGGGCTCGACGTGAACACCACGGTGGCGGTCACCGACGCCGTTCCGCCGGCCGACTCGGCGGCCGCCGCCCGGTTCTGGGAGCGGCACGAGGGCGAGCGACTGCGGGTACGCGCCGGCAGCCTGGTCACCGGCGCCCGGGACGTGTTCGCCTCCACCGCCGATTCGGAGATCTGGCTGGTCGACCGGGACGACCCGCTCGCCAGGCGCACCGACCCGCACGCCCGGCGGGTCTTCCGCGACCCGCACCCGCTCGACGACGTGCCGGCCACGAGGTTCGACAACGGCAACGGCCAGCGCATCCTGATCGGTAGCCAGGGCGTGAAGGCGGCCACCGGCGACAACGGGACCCTGCTCCCGCCGGCCCGCGGCTTCGACACGCTCAGCGGCGACGCGGTCGGTGGCCTGGCGTTCGGCTTCAACAAATACAGCGTGCAGCCGGAGCAGGCGGCGTTCAGCGCCGGCACCGACCCGGCCGCCAACCACCCCGTCCAGCCGGCCGACCGCGCTGAGCAGGTCGCGGTGGCCACGTTCAACGTCGAGAACCTCTACGACCACCGCGACGACCCCAACGACGGCTGCGACTTCGCCGGCAACACCGGATGCCCCGGGGTCAGCCCGCCGTTCGACTACGTGCCGGCCGACGAAGCCGCCTACCGCACCCACCTCGACGGGCTCGCCCTGCAGATCGTGGGCGACCTCAAGGCGCCCGACCTGATCCTCGCCCAGGAGGCGGAGGACCAGGACATCTGCTCGGTGGCCGGTGCGGCGCTGAGCTGCGGGACGGCCGACAACGCCGACGGCAAGCCGGACACGCTGCAGGAGTTGGCGCTCACCATCGCCGGGCAGGGCGGCCCGGCCTACGACACGGCGTACGACCGCAACGGCGCCGACGCGCGGGGCATCACGTCGGCGTTCCTGTTCCGGACCGACCGGCTCGCGCTGCCGGCCCCGGCCGCGACCGATCCGGTCCTGGGCTCGGCGCCGGCTGTCGCCTACCGGGCGGCCGGCCTCGCCTACAACGCCGACGTGCAGAACCCGAAGGCGCTCAACGCGCTCCTGCCGTCCGATGTGGACCGGTCGACCGGCGTTGACGGGTCCAACGTGTACACCCGCGCACCCCAGGTCGCGCACTTCTTCGTGACGGCCGCGCCCGGCGGCAGCGAAGGGTACGACCTGTGGGCACTCAGCAACCACTACTCCTCCACGCCGAACGCCCGGGTCGGCCAGCGCACCGAGCAGGCGGCGTACGGGGCGGCGATCGCCCAGGCCATCCAGGCGGCGAGTCCCAACGCCCGGATCGTCTACGGCGGTGACCTCAACGTTTTCCCGCGCCCCGACGACCCGATCGCGCGCTCCGACGCCGACACCCCGTCCGACCAGCTCGGCCCGCTCTACCGGGCCGGTCTGCACAACCTCTGGGACGACGCGGTGGCCGCCGACCCGGCATCGGCGTACTCGTACGTCTTCGAAGGTCAAGCGCAGACCCTCGACAACCTGTTCGTCAACGACATCCTGCGCCGCGACTTCGTCGAGATGCGGGCGGCCCACGTCAACGCCGACTACCCGGCCGACTTCGACGGCGACGGCCCCCGGGGCGTGAGCGACCACGACCCGCAGGTGGCGCGCTTCCGCTCCCGGGCGTCCGTGTCGGTCTCCGACGCCCGGGTGGTCGAGGGAGACAAGGGCACCCGGCCGATGGCGTTCACGGTGACGCTGTCGCGCCCGATGTCCGAGGACGGGCTGATCTGTGCCACGACGCTCGACCAGACGGCGACGTTGCTGCTCGACTACGACCCGCTGTTCAGCTGCGCGGTGGTCAGGGCGGGCGCGACCACGGCGACGTTCACCGTGCAGGTGCGCGGCGACCGCCGCCACGAGCCGGACGAGCGGCTGCTGCTGGTCGTGGGCGCCGACCCCCGGATGCGCTACACCAGGGCGATCGGCACCGGCACGGTCACCGACGACGACTGATCCCGCTCCGGACCCGCTGCGCGGCCCACGGTGGCGCGCCGCACGG
>Ga0137365_10001777_pt1 | contig 16943 bp, 28 predicted proteins | sample SagtaG_9_FD_104799 | JGI IMG/M metagenome (GOLD analysis project Ga0137365, IMG submission 104799) | Vadose zone soil microbial communities from Sagehorn Ranch, Mendocino, California, USA - Sage1_L_40_16 metaG | ecosystem: Environmental > Terrestrial > Soil > Vadose zone | place: USA...
AAAATCGGAAGAGGAAGCGCTCCAAAAAACAACCAACCGACGACAAACGACTTTATGCCTTAATCAACCACCTACACCCTCGCCTCTCACCCTTGACATCTTACATAGGGGTCAGGCCCTTTGATCACTGGGAAAGGGAATTCTGCGCAACGTAATCGGCGAGAGCGTGGAGTTCCAAAGGAATAGTCGGCTTACCGAACTTTGCTCAACGCGCAAGTCTTCTAAGAGCCTCAAGGACCGGGCGGCAATCAGTAGGATTGAGGGATATGTCTTCTGCCTGTGCCCATTCCGAGGCAAGGAAGTCAATCGACTGATCTGAAAGGATGCTCATGGCGTCGACAAACCACGGAGGGCGTGGTGTCAGCACTTCCCCTACTCGGTTATCGTCCCTCTGAAAGTTTCAGGAAGTCGCGCAGCCCTAATAGTTCATATGGGTGGTGGGTAATAAGTGAGCATGATCGAGCTAAGTCTATCGGAGTGACTGAAGTAAAAGTTGCCTTGTCATCGGCCGAAAAATCGACTTCGTGAAGATACCTTCGCGCCTCTGGCAGTTCGGCGACGAAAAAGTCTGCGTAAAGCGTCATTCGTGATTGTGAGTAGGCTTAACTATGATTCGACGAAAGTCCGTTTCGCCTATTTCGACCTTTATCCAGAAAACACTCCGGATAAAAGGAATGCATCGCGCGGGCGCTTTTATCGCGAGTAAAGTTCGACGATGAGCTGTTCGTTGACGATCGGTTGCATCTCTTCGCGAGATGGGACGTGCACGACTTTGCCGCTAAGCGCATCGCGATCGACCATGAGCCAGTCGGGTACGGGGGCAATTTGTGTAAGATCGAGATTTCGCAGCACGAGTTGGCGCGATTTCGGTTTGTCTTTGATCGTGATCGCGTCGCCTGCCTTCACGTTATACGAAGCGATGTTCACGGTGCGTCCATTCACCAGCACGTGCCCGTGTGAGACAAGCTGGCGAGCAGCGCTGCGGGTGTTAGCCAGCCCGAGGCGGTAAACAACGTTGTCGAGCCGGGTCTCCAACAACTGGAGGAGCGTTTCACCTGTCACACCGCGTTTGCGCAGGGCGCTTTGGAAAATGCGACGGAACTGGCGCTCGAGAAGTCCATATTGATAGCGCAGCTTTTGTTTCTCGCCGAGCGCAATCGCATAATCGGATTGTTTGCGCCGGGAACCTCTCGGGCCGTGCTGCCCGGGTGGATAATTCTTTCGTTCCAACGCCTTGGACGGACCGAATAGCGGTACACCGTAACGGCGGCTCACTTTGGTTTTTGGTCCTGTGTATCTGCCCATGTTGAGAAAGTTGAGAGTTGTTAGTTGAGAGTTGAGAGCATCAGACGCGGCGTTGTTTCGGCGGACGACAACCGTTATGCGGCACGGGAGTAACATCGCGAATCACTGTTAGATCGAGTCCGATTGCCTGCAAAGCGCGCACCGCCGACTCGCGTCCGGCTCCTGGCCCTTTTACTAAGACTTCCACTTCTTTCAGCCCGTGGCCCATCGCCTGCCGGGACGCATCCTGCGCAACCATCTGCGCCGCGTAAGCAGTGCTTTTGCGCGATCCTTTGAAGCCAACCTTGCCCGCGCTCGACCATCCAATGACGTTGCCTTTCAGGTCCGTGATAGTCACGATTGTGTTGTTAAACGTCGAAAGCACATGCGCGATGCCTGAATGAACATTCTTACTGCCTTTGGCTTTGACGATCTTCGGCTTCTCAACTTCATCGCTCGAAAGCGAAAGATTTTCAGAAGCTGCTGGGGCTGCGGCTGGCTGTTCTTTCTTTTGCTTGGCAGGTTTTTTAGCAGGTTTGGTTTGTGCCTCAGCCTTGGGAGCTGGCACCTTCTCACCTTCCTCGCCTTCGGGGGAATCCGCCTGAGCCGCCTTTGGCTTCGATTCCTCCGTTTTCGGCTCTTCTGGACTCGTGTCGTTCGGATTCTCTGGTTCAGCCATAATTCTAATGAGTCATTTAAACTTTGCCGGCTTTTGCTTCCGGATTGCGGATCACGCCGACGGTTTTGCGCGGTCCTTTGCGTGTGCGGGCATTTGTTGAAGTGCGTTGCCCGCGCACAGGCAAACCCTTCCGGTGACGGATGCCGCGATAACTATTGATCGCTTGCAGACGTTTCAAGTTACCTTGCACGTCGCGGCGCAGGTCGCCTTCAATCTTAATCTTGTTGTTCGTGATGGCGTGAATGATTTCGTTCAACTGCTGCGGCGTAAGATTTTTCGCACGGATGTTCGGATCGATGTTGGTCTGCTCAAGAATTCGCCTGGCCGTGCTAAAGCCGATTCCGTAGATGTAAGTAAGCGACGCTTCGATTCGCTTGTCTGCTGGAATTTCAACTCCTAGTAATCTTGGCATAGCTAATCACTAATCACTTTTCACCAATCACCCCTGCCTCTGCTTATGGCGCGGGTTCTTGCAGATGACGCGCACCACATTCTTGCGCTTCACGATCCTGCAACTGGCACAAAGTCTTTTTACTGATGGTCGTACTTTCATAATCTGCGAAATGGACAACGACGGGGCGACCCGCCGCGTAGTCATTTTTGGCGATAAGTAATTCGCCCCTTCGACAAATCGTAGGGTGAAATCTCTAGCATAACTTTGTCTCCTGGCAAGATCCGAATGAAGTGCAGACGCATTTTCCCGGAGATATGCGCCAGAACACGATGCCCATTGGGCAATTCGACCCTAAACATGGTATTGGGCAGCAACTCGACGACTGTGCCTTCTACTTCAATTGCGTCCTTGCGCGCCATGTCAGGATTTCAGGCTCATCCTTGGTAATCAGGACAGTGTGCTCGAAGTGCGCCGAGGGCATCCCGTCCGCCGTGCGCACCGTCCAGCCGTCATCGAGTAATCTTACGTCAGACGTGCCGATGTTAATCATCGGCTCAATGGCCAGCGTCATGCCTGCTTTTAGCTTTGGGCCGCTGCCGCGTTTTCCATAATTGGGGATCTGTGGTTCTTCGTGCATTTTTCGCCCCACGCCGTGTCCAACAAATTCGCGCACCACTGAGAAACCAACGCGGTGCGCTTCATCCTCGATTTCCGCGCAGATGTTGCCGAGGCGCCCGCCTTCACGGGCAACGACGATTGCACGCGCTAGCGCATTTTCAGTGACACGCAGCAGTTGATCTGTCCGTTCGTCAACAATCCCAACCGGCACAGTGGTGGCGTTATCGCCTACCCAGCCATCTTGAATAATGCCAATGTCCAATTTCACGATGTCGCCATATTGAATTCGCCGTTGGCTGCCGATGCCGTGAACCACTTCATCATTGAGCGAAATGCAAATGTTGCCAGGGAACACACGGTGCCCGAGCCGATAACCCAGAAATGCACTTTTCACGTGGGCTTCGCTCATGAAGTCCGCGGCCGCTTCGTCGACTTCTTTGGTCGTAACGCCAGGGCGAACCAAGTCGCTGACACGGTGCAGGATTTCGCTCGCCGTGCGACATGCCTGCCGCATCTTCTCGATCTCTTTAGCATTCTTGATCGGAATCATGTCGCGCTTCTGCCTTCAATCAGTCGCGAGATATCGTTAAATACCGCTTCGCGATCCCGGTTGCCGTCGATCCGATGCAAGATCGACATTTTCTGATAAAAGGACGCGAGCGGTTCGGTCTTGGTGCGGAACTCTTGCAACCGGGTTTGCAACACGCCCAGGTCATCGTCATTGCGGCGCTCTAATCGACCGTCGCAATATGGACATACGGGACGGTTCGCAAACTGCGCGCTCGATGAGCTGGTGGTAAACCCACATTCGCCGCATTGAAGCCGGCCGGCAATACGGTCACGTACGGTCTCTTCCGACACTTCGAGCCAGATCACCAAATCCAAGGCGGTGCGCAGCCTTTTCAAAATGGACATCAAACTCTCGGCCTGCGGCAGCGTTCGAGGAAAACCATCGAAGACGAACCCGTGCCCACCATGCAAACGCAACCAGTCCTCGATCAGTTCAATGATGATTTTGTCCGAAACGAGCCCGCCGCTACGAAGCACTTCAGCAGTCTCCTCCCCTAAAGGCGTCCCGAGATCTCGTTCACGCCGCAAAATAGCGCCGGGCGAAGTTACTGGAATACCGAACTGCCGGGTGATCATTTCTGCCTGCGTTCCTTTGCCGGAACCAGGGGGCCCAAGAAGAACAAGGCGTCTTTTCACCTATCGCCCGTAAAGAAAAATGGCGACCCCGGCAATCACCAGCACGGCAATCCCAACGTACAACCACATCAACATGCCGCTTCCTGCTGCCTCGCCACGAGCATACGAAGCCCGATCAAATGATCGCCCCCGAATCCGCCCCTTTCGCAAAAAGCCGTCGTAATGCCGCTGAATCAGGTGCGTCTCCACCTGGCGCATCGTATCGAGCATGACGCCCACAATGATCAACAAGCTGGTGCCGCCGAAAAATTGCGCTGTGATCATCGGCACGTTCAAGCTCTGGCTCAGCAGACTTGGCAAAACGGCTATGAGCGTCAGAAAAATCGCGCCGGAAAACGTGAGTCGCGTCATCGTGAAATCAAGAAAGTCGGCAGTCGGTTTTCCCGGCCGGACGCCCGGAATGTAACCGCCGTATTTCTTTAGATCGTCCGCGATTTGAGTTGGTTGAAACTGTGTGGCAACCCAGAAATAACTGAAAAAGAAAATCATTGCTGCAAGGACCACGTAATGCACCCAGCCGACGGAAAGCGCGCTGGCGATCCGGTTGGCTGTAGGACTGTTTTTGAATGCGTACTGAACAATCGTTGCTGGAAAAAGGAGCAGCGCCCACGCGAAGATGATCGGCATCACGCCGGCGTAATTCACTTTCAACGGCATGTATTGTGTCTGGCCCCCGTACATTTTTCGCCCCACTACACGTTTCGCATACTGGACGGTAATCTTTCGCACACCTTGTGTAATCGCGATCACTGCGGCGATTACGATGATCAGGAATGCCACCAGAAGGAGAAGGGTAGCCGGATTTTGCTGGCTGGTTCCGGTTTGTGCAGACGGCACAAAGGTCTTCCACGCCTGCGCTAGCGCGGCTGGTAGCCGCGCAACAATGCCGATGGTGATGATCAGCGATATTCCGTTGCCGATCCCGCGCTCGGTAATTTGATCGCCCAGCCACATCAGCAAAAGCGTGCCCGTGGTCAGGGAAATGACTGTTACGATTCGAAATTTCCAGCCCAGATCGTCCACCAATGGAATTCCGAGATTCCTGATTGTGTCGGTGATCCCAGGCAGCATCGTGTGATACGACTCGGGATGCTGAAACGACAGTGCCAGCAGATACCCTTGGAAAATGCACAGGCCCAGTGTCGTGTAGCGGGTTAGCTGCATGATCTTTTGCCGTCCGCCATCCTCACGTGCCAGTCTGCCAAGCTGCGGAATGACTGCGGTCAGCAACTGCATCATGATCGATGCGCTGATGTATGGCATAATGCCAAGTGAGAATATGGCGCAATTCTCCAGTGCGCCGCCACTGAACAAATTAAAGAGTGCTGCCAAACCGCCTCCAGTGCGCTGACTGAGTGAAGTGCGAAACCATTCCTGCAACACAGCCTGGTTAACTCCTGGAGTCGTGATCGCGGCTCCCAGTCGTACAACCACGACTACAGCCAGCGTAAACAAAATACGACGGCGCAGCTCCGGTATCTTGACTGTATTTAGAAACGCCGAGACCATCCGCTAAATCTGAAACAATCCTGCCTCGAGGCTAGCTCTTCCGCGATGTTTTCTTTCTTGCCCGGGATTTCGTTTTCGCCGACGGCTTCTTGGCTGATTTTTTCTTCGTTCTCGCATGCGGAGCACGTTCGGCAGATGGTTCTCCCGCCGACATTTCAGCCTCGCCGGTTGCATCGATTGCACCTGAGTGCGGTGCTTCTCGCTGGCGCAGTGTAATTGTTCCTCCGGCGTTCTCGATTTTCTCCCGTGCTGTCGAGCTGATTTTATCAGTTTCGACCTTTAGGCTGTGTTTCAATTCACCGTCACCAAGAATTTTTATTCCTGCAAAATGCCCTCGAACGAAATTTGACTTACGCAGCAGTTGTTCGTTTATCACCGTGTCGGCTTCAAATGCATTGAGGTCACTGACATTCACAATTGCATAGTGCTTGTGAAAGGCGGCGTTGTTGAACCCGCGCTTAGGCAACCGACGAATCAGCGGCATCTGGCCGCCTTCGAATCCGAGCCGAATGCTCCCACCGGAGCGCGCCTTTTGGCCTTTGTGTCCTTTGCCGCTTGTCTTCCCATGGCCGGAGCTTTCACCGCAGCCCAAACGTTTGACGCGATGTCGCGAGCCGGGACGCGGCCGCAAGTTATGAAGCCGCATCATGTCGCTCCCCCTTTTCCGTCACCGGACTGAATTCCGCGCACCTTAAAAATCTCGTCCTTCCTGCGCAGTGATTTCAGCGCTGCGATCGTCGCCTTTACTACGTTGGCGTGATTGCTCGATCCGAGCGATTTGGCCAGAACGTCGCGAATGCCGGCCGCTTCAGTTACGGCTCGCACACCTCCGCCGGCAATAATCCCGGTCCCCGGCGAAGCCGGGCGCAACAGCACTCGGGCTCCATCGAATTCGCCGATCACTTCGTGTGGGATCGTGTTTTCGCGCAATGAAACCTTTTCCATCGATTTGCGCGCCGCCTCGGAGGCCTTTCGAATAGCCTCTGAGACTTCGTTGGCCTTACCGAATCCGCATCCCACTTTTCCATCGTGATCTCCAGCTACGATCAACGCACTGAAGCTAAAACGCCGACCACCCTTCACGACTTTCGCGCAGCGATTGATAAACACGACTTTCTCGGTCGTGTCGCCCTTTGCCGCGGGAGCCTTGTCTTGTCTGCGGAAGTCTGGTCGCCTGCCTGAACCTGTTTGAGCCATGAATTAAAATTTTAAGCCGCCTGCGCGCGCTGCCTCTGCCAGTGCCTTGACTTTTCCGTGATACAGGAATCCGCCGCGATCAAAAACCACTCGCTCGAGTTTCTTCGCCAGGGAACGTTCCGCGATTGCCTTGCCGATCAATTCCGCTGCGGCCTGATTTGCGCCGGCTTTGTTTTTGTCGAGCAAAGAGCGCTCCGCGGTTGATGCAGCCGCCAGTGTCCGTCCCGCATCGTCATCAATCACTTGAGCATAAACGTGTTTCCCAGAGAAATGAACCGCCAGCCGTGGTCGTTCCGCGGTACCGGCGACTCTTTTTCTGATCCTTCGATGAACACGCTGCCGCGCTGCCTTACGGGTCGTCATCATACTTATTGAACAGTCTTGCCCTCTTTGCGACGAATCTGCTCGCCTGCGTAGCGCACACCTTTGCCCTTGTACGGTTCCGGCGGATAAAAGCGACGGATATCCGCCGCCACCTGCCCCACCAATTTTTTATCCACGCCCTCTATCCGAATTTTTGTGTTGTCCGTGACCGTGATCTTAATGTCCTTGGGAATTGGAAATGTAATCGGGTGGGAAAAGCCGAGGCTCAAGTTAAGGATCGCTCCCTGCACGGCGGCCCTGAAACCGACTCCTTCAATCTCCAGTTGTTTGGTGAAACCTTCACTCACTCCTTGCATCATGTTATGCACCAGGCTGCGTGAAAGCCCGTGTAACGCTTTCACGCTGCGCGTTTCTGCTTCGCGCACCACCGCCACCCGGTTATCCTGCACGCTCGCACGGATGTCGCGCGGCAGTTTCCACTCAAGTTTTCCCTTGGGCCCTTCGACTGACACCGCTCCTTCGTCGTCAATGTTAACCTTGACCTTGTCGGGAATCTCGACGGCCTTATTTCCAATTCGTGACATGTGTTCGTGCTTCGTTAAATCGTTCCAACGTTAAATCGTTACCAAACGTAGGCTAGTAATTCGCCGCCGACCTTTTGCTTTCGCGCTTCGCGCCCCGACAAGATGCCCCGCGAGGTGGACAGAATCGCCAAGCCCATTCCACCAAGCACGCGCGGGATTTCATCCGCGCCGACGTATCGGCGTAATCCCGGCCGGCTCACCCGCCGCAATCCTGCGATGGCGCTCGATCGGTTCGCGAGTTTGTTCGTGATCTTAATACGCGGATGCGCAGCGCTCGTATCAACCGAGTAATCGGTGATGTAACCTTCGTCTTTCAAGATGCGCGCAAGCTCGGCCTTGATTCTCGAGTACGGAACCAGCACCTCCGGCTTTTGCGCGCGTGTGCCGTTGCGGACACGCGCCAGAAAATCGGCAATTGGATCAGTCACAGTGCTCATGAAATCAGGCGGCTTGCGCGGCGGGCTTCTTTGCCCGGTCGCTAAACGGCATTCCCATTTCGCTTAAGAGCGATTTGGCTTCCTCGTCGGTTCGGGCCGTGGTGACGATTGTAACATCAAATCCGATGTTGCGCTTGATTTTATCCAGTTCGATCTCGGGAAAAATCGATTGATCCGAGACCCCGAGGGTATAGTTGCCGTGGTTGTCAAAGCAACGGGGAGAGACACCGCGAAAGTCACGGATGCGCGGAAGGGCAGCCTTGATGAAGCGCTCGAGGAATTCGTACATGCGCTCTCCACGCAAGGTCACCTTGGCGCCAATCGCCTGACCTTTTCGCAATTTGAAGTTGGAAATGCTTTTCTTGGCCAGGGTTTCCAGCGCGCGCTGGCCGGTGATTAACGCGAGCTCCGCTTTGGCTTCTTCCAAGGCCTGCTTCACGTCCGGTTGCGAGCCGACCGACGTGTTAATGATCACTTTCTCCACCTTCGGGATCTGCTGAACGTTCTTGTACCCGTGCAGTTTTTGGAGAGCTGGCATAACGCTCTCTTTGTAATGGCGATGAAATTCGTTTTCCATTTTCAACAAAACTGAGAGCTAGCTGTTCTTTTTGCTCTTTTTCGCGTTCGACTCAGGGCCTTTTACAGGTTTCGCATCGCGTTCGATCAATTTCACGTTGGAAATGTGAATTGGGCCCTCGCGTTCGGCGATTTTGCCACTCGGATTATCCTGAGATTTCCGAAGGTGCTTCTTGATGATGCGCACGCCTTCAACCAAAACACGCTGTTTTGTCGGAAACACCGCCAGGATTCTCCCCGAAGAACCGCGGAAATTCCCGGAGATGACTTCGACTTGGTCGCCTTTTTTGACGTGAAACTTTATTCGATTCATAGAACTTCGGGGGCAAGCGAGACAATTTTCATGAAGTTGCGCTCGCGCAATTCGCGGGCTACCGGCCCGAAAATGCGCGTGCCGCGGGGATTCAAATCTTTGTCGATAATTACGATCGCGTTATTATCGAAGCGCAGCAGGGAACCATCATCGCGCCGGATCGGCTGTTTCGTGCGGACGAGAACCGCGCGCACTACTTCGCCCTTCTTTACAGTCCCGGTCGCGCTGGCTTCCTTCACGTTCGCGGTGATCACATCGCCAATGCCTGCGTAACGCGTGGATTTGCCGATTACGCCGATCATTGTCGCCATGCGTGCCCCGCTGTTGTCTGCCACATCCAGTCGTGATCGAAGTTGCACCATCAGAATCCTCCGCTCTTATTTCTGTACGACCTCCACCAAACGCCACCGCTTTAGTTTGCTAAGTGGCCTTGTCTCCATGATGCGAACTGTGTCACCGGCTTTCGCTTGGTTCTCTTCATCGTGGGCATAAAATTTTCTCATTTGTTTGACGATCTTGCCAAACTTGGGGTGCGGCACACGCGTGACCGTCCGCACGACAATCGTCTTATTCATGCCGCTGGAAATTACTTCGCCAGTTCGTGTCTTGCGCGCACCCCGGCTCGAGGACTCGGCCTGCGGCGACGCTGCTGCTTGGGATGATTGATCTTGCTCAGACATAACTCTATTTCTTCGCGGCGGTTTGTTTCTCTCGCCCCGACAGCACTGTCTCCAGTCTCGCAATATCGCGCCGCAACAAGCGCAATCTGCTTGGCTGTTCAAGCTGTCCACTCTGCTGTTGCAAACGCAGATGGAGACTTTCCTGGCGCAAATCGCGTCGCTTGGTCAGTAATTCGTCCGTGCTTAGCTCGGTGATTTCTTTCATTTTCATGAGTGTTAACCGGCCCTGACGTGATGACGCGTGAGAAATTTCGTGCGCACCGGCAACTTGTCGGCTGCAAGACGCAGAGATTCGCGTGCAATCGATTCCGGCACACCGTCCAGCTCAAACAAAATGTTACCAGGCCGAACCGTCGCGACCCAGTATTCGGGTTGGCCCTTGCCCTTGCCCATCCGCGTTTCCGGTGGACGCGAGGTCACGGACTTGTCAGGAAAAATGCGGATCCACAGTTTGCCCTTGCGCTTCATGTTTCGAGTCAGCGCCACGCGCGCTGCTTCCAGCTGTGTGTTTGTAATCCAGGCGCGTTCAAGTGTCTGCAAGCCGAACTCGCCAAAATCAATTCTTAGATTGCGCGAAGCAGTCCCCTTTCGGCTTCCTCGCTGGGACTTTCGATACTTCACGCGTTTTGGCATCAATGGCATAAATTTTCTCCTTAAACTTCAGCAGGCTCGGGTGCCTGTGGCGGCGGCGGCGCTGGTGGCGTAGCCGACTGAGGCGCTGGTTCTTCTTTCTTACAAATCCAACATTTCACCCCGATTTTGCCATAGACCGTGTTTGCTTCCGCGAATCCGTAATCAATCGGCGTCCGTAACGTGTGCAGCGGAACTTTCCCCTCTCGATACCATTCCGAGCGCGAAATCTCGGCGCCATTAAGCCGGCCCGAACTCCGCAGCCGAATTCCTTCCGCGCCAAAGTCCATGGCAGTCTGCACAGCTTTTTTCATTGCACGACGATAGGCAATCCGGCGCTCGATCTGCAGTGCTACGTTTTCTGCGACAAGCTGAGCGTCGAGTTCCGGTGTTTTGATTTCCTGGATATCGATCTTGACCTGCTTGCCCTCGGCCATCTTCGAAATTTCTTCGGTCATTTTTTCGATCTCCGCACCCTTTCGTCCGATGACAATCCCGGGACGCGCCGTGTGAATGGTCACTCGAATTGAATTCCACGCCCGCTCTATCACAATTTTCGAGACAGCTGCGAACTGGAGTTTCTTCTTCACGTAATTGCGAATCTTGAGATCGCTGTGCAGAAAGGATGGGAATTCCTGTGGCGACGCGTACCATCGCGAGCGCCAGTCTCGATTGACGCTCAAGCGAAACCCGGTTGGATTAACTTTTTGTCCCATAGGATTATTTCTCGTTCTTCGCGCTCTTCTTTGGTTTCGCTGATTTTTTGTAAGACGGGCTTGTTCCCTCGCCCTTAATCTCCTTCTTTGCAGCTTTTTTGTCTCGTTCCCGTTTTGCTTTGCGCGTTTCGCGCGTTTCGATTGGAATGTCGTCCGAGAGCACAATGCGGATGTGACTCGTGCGTTTCAGGATCTTGCTGGCGCTGCCGCGGGCGCGCGCCATGATCCGCTTTAGCGTTGGGCCCTCACCGACAATCGCCTCTTTCACTACCAGCACATCTGGTTTCAGATTGGCATTGTTTTCTGCATTGGCGATTGCGCTCTTTAGCGTCTTGCCAATCAGAAATGCCGCTTTCTTCGGAATGAAAGCCAGTAGATCGAGCGCTGCCGAGACCGGCAGACCCTGGATCTCACGTGTGACTTCGCGTGCCTTAAACGGCGAAATCCGCGCGTACTTATATATCGATCTAACCTCCATGGTTTCGTTTAAGCGTTGAAGGGTTAAAGCGTTAAAGCGGCTTCTGTTCTACTCCGCTTCAACCCTTCAACTCTTCATCGCTTCAATCTTTCTTCACTTCAAACTCACATCCGCCTGGGCATCCACCTGGAGGCGGTCCCCTACTCTTATTTTTTCCTTCTTCGCATCCATTTCCTGAATTACCGCGCCACAAATCTTTTGCCGCACGTCGACTACTCGCAGCGTTGCGATCTTTCGATCGCCTCGCATGATCCGCATCGGCATCCCAATTTTTACCCCTTGTTTTTCGCCGAGATTGCCGACTACAAACGACCATTCCTCCTTCACACTAATCACGTTTCCGTCCATCAAACCAAGCTCGGGCGCGTCCGGCGCGCTGGCGGATTTTGTGATCAGCGTATTGATGCTGCGCAGTTGCGCCTCCATGTCCATTCGCGCCTTCGCATCGCCGCCTTGGGACGTCCTCAAATAACACAACACCGCTTCGTTCAAGCGCAACATTTGGTCGCGATATTCGTTGCGCTCCTTCTGTGCGAGCTGAAGATCGCTCACCGCGGCAAGCAAACGCTGCTCCAGTTTAGCCTTATCTTTATTGGCTGAAGCCAAGCCCAGCGCTTCCATTCGCAATTCCAAATCGGAATACTTGCGGCGGAGCTCTTCCGCCTCCGCATTGGATTCCGCCAGGCTGCTTGTCAGCGCCCTGAGCGATTCCTGCGCAATCGACAATTGCTTTTGCAACTGTTCATCCTCCTGCAGTGACGCCTCAGATGCTGGCGCGTGTGCTGCGCTTTCAATTTTGGATTCTGAGAAAGAACTATCTCCCTGTGCCTGCACTGTTCCCGCAGTGAGCAAGCACAACCCAATTGCAGATTGCAGATTTACGATTTCAGATTTGAAAGAGCGGCGGGTTCGCCGCCATCCATTCAATCTGCAATCTTCAATCTTCAATCTGAAATTACTTGGTCACCTTCGCCGTATGCGAACCATGTTTCTTAAACACGCGCGTAGGCGAAAATTCACCAAGCTTGTGACCGACCATGTTCTCGGTAACGAAAACGGAATTAAACGTCTTTCCGTTGTGCACCAAAAACGTGTGGCCGACAAAATCCGGCGTCACCATCGAGCGCCGCGACCAGGTTTTAATCGGTTTCTTTACGCCCGAACTATTCATCTTGTCGATCTTCTCAAGAAGATACAACTCGACGAAGGGCCCTTTCTTTAACGATCTAGCCATAAAAATCAAATTCTATTTGGTAATCTGGAAACCGGGAAATCCGTTTGAAGTTCTTGGTCGAAGTTAAGCTTTTTTCTTCGGCCGTCGCCTTTCCAAAATAAAGCGATCGCTCGGTTTATGTTTGCTGCGCGTTTTGAAACCTTTTGCCAGTTGTCCCCATGGACTGACTGGGTGATGTCGTCCACCGCCTCCTTTTGATTTTCCCTGGCCGCCGCCCATCGGATGGTCGATCGGGTTCATGACCATGCCGCGCACATGCGGCCTGCGCCCTTGCCAGCGAGTCCGTCCCGCTTTACCGCTGGATACATTCATGTGATCGACATTTCCCACCTGGCCAATCGTGGCGAAGCAGTTTTCGTGAATCCGTCGAATTTCGCCCGAAGGCAATTTCACCAGGGCGTAACCGGCCTCAATATTCGTTAAAGTCGCCTGCTGGCCGGCGCTGCGCGCAACCTGACCACCACGACCTGGACTCAGTTCAATATTGTGAATGCTAGCGCCAAGGGGAATGGCACGAAGCGGCAGCGCGTTTCCCACGTCAGGCGTAGCATCGTCTCCGGCAACAACCGTGGATCCGACTCGAAGGCCGTTCGGTGCGAGAATGTAACTCAGATCTCCATCCGCATATTTGATGAGAGCAATTCGCGCGGAGCGGTTAGGATCGTACTCGATGCCGATAACCTCCGCCGGCACACCGCGCTTGCGTCGTTTAAAGTCTACCTTGCGATATTTCTGTTTATGACCGCCGCCGATGTGCCGTGACGTGAGCCGGCCGTGGCTGTTGCGACCACCGGTTTTTTTCTTCGGCTCAATCAGGCTTCTTTCAGGTCGCCACTTCGTGATTTCATCGAAAGCGGGCAGCGACTTGAAACGCAGCGTCGGTGTTAGTGGGCGAAATTCTTTTAAAGCCATGGTCCAAATGGAGTGCTACGCATTCCTCATACCAGATCGATCTTCTCGCCTTCTTTCAATGTCACGATGGCTTTTTTCCACCGCGGCCGTCGTCCCAGGGGTCCCCGGACGCGTCTCTCCTTGCCAGCGTAATTACAAGTGTTCACGTCGACGACGCTCTTCTGAAAAAGCCGTTCAACTGAGTTCTTGATCTGAACCTTGTTCGCCTTCGGGCTCACGCGGAAAACGTATTTGTTCTGCTTCTCGCTCATCAGTGTTGACTTCTCAGTCAACGAGGCGGTCTTAATGATCTCGTGTGGGTCGTTCATCGTATCATTCCGCAGTTCCGTGATTGCGCGGCGGCCCGATCCGCTCTGCTAATCCTTCTAACGCCTTTTGGGTGACGAGAATTTTCTCGAAGGCGAGCAGCTGCTCTGTGTTCACATCGGAAGCAGTAGCAAGCGTCACCGGTTTGACGTTGCGTCCCGATTTCAGAGTTGTTTGATCAAACGCGTCCGAAATTAACAAAATTTTCCGGGCGTCCGTTTGCTTTTTCAATAACGCCACAAACGATTTCGTTTTCAGCTCCGGCACGACAAATTTGTCGATCGCTAATACGTCGCCTGCCTTGATCCGCTCGCTCAGCGCCTTGTGAAAGGCCAGACGCCGCACTGATTTTGAAATCTTTTTGGAATAATCGCGCGGCTTGGGCCCAAAAACGACGCCACCACCGCGCCAGATCGGCGACGACTTGTAACCGGCCCGGGCGCGGCCGGTTCCCTTCTGTCGCCAGGGTTTCGCGCCGGACAGGTCAACCTCCGCTTTGGTCTTGGTGTTAGCCGACCCTGAACGACGCGCGGCGCGCATGGCAACAACGACATCGTGGACGGCCTGCGTACCGCGACCATCTTCGATGAGGTCGATCTTCGCTTCCTTCGCTGCAGCTTTGGTCAAAACTTTTGCGCTCATTTTCTCTGCGCCATCTCAACCAACGTTTTCGGCTTCTTCGACTTCTCTTCTTCCTCGTGCTTTCGATGCTCAGCATGTAGCGCCACTAGGCGTTCCGGATGTTTAATGGCCGGCCGAACGATCACATAACTGCCGTTCGCTCCCGGCACGGCGCCGCTGATCAAAATAATCTTTTCCGCTTCGCGCACCTGCATCACCTGCAGATTCTGCACGGTGACGCGTTCGTCGCCCAAATGTCCTGGCATGCCTTGATTTTTCCAAATACGTCCCGGCGTAGAGCGATTGCCAACTGCGCCGATGCGCCGGTGTGTTTTCGAACCGTGCGCCGCGCCCTGCCCGTGAAAATTGTGCTTCTTCATCACGCCTTGAAATCCTTTTCCTTTCGATCGGCCAATCACATCCACGTAGTCGCCTGGCTGAAATTGCGTAACGCTTAAGTTGATCTCGCCTTCGGGGAGATCTCTCGTCAGGCGAAACTCACGCACAAATTTCTGAGGCCCGACTCCAGCCTTTTTAAATTCGCCAAGCAAAGATTTCGTGACTCGCGATTCCTTCTGGATGCCGAATCCAACCTGCACCGCCGAATAACCTTGGTTCTCTTGGGTCAAACGGCGCAGCAAAACGTTATCGCCAGCCGCGATCACGGTCACCGGACGTAATCGACCCTTGGCGTCGTAAACGCTGGTCATACCGATTTTTTGTCCCAGAAGTCCGATGCTCATGACCGTGCGATTGCAAATCTTTCAGAAGCGCCTCCGCTTAAATCTTAATCGTAATGTCAACGCCCGCAGGTAAATTCAGTTTCTTTAATTCATCCACCGTTTTCGCCGTTGGCTCGATGATGTCCAGCAGCCGTTTGTGGGTGCGAATTTCAAATTGTTCCATAGACTTTTTATCGACGTGCGGGGAACGATTTACCGTGAACTTCTCGACCAATGTCGGCAGCGGGATTGGCCCGGCCACGCGCGCTCCGGTGCGTTTCGCCGTCTCTACTATCTCAATTGCGGATTGGTCCAGCATGCGATGATCAAACGCCTTCAGGCGAATCCGGATGCGTTGGCCATTGCTCATTTGGCCTCTTTCTGATCGAGAATGGCCGCCACGAGGTTGGCCGGCACCTGTTGAAAATGCGACGGCTCCATCGAGTAACTGGAGCGGCCCTTGGAAAGCGAACGAATGGCAGTGGCGTAGCCGAACAGCTCGGCAAGCGGAACCTCGGCATGAATAATGGCGAGGTGGCCGCGTGTTTCGATGTTGTTAATGCTGCCACGGCGGCGGCTTAAGTCGCCGCAGATGTCTCCCTGGAACTCGTCTGGCGTAATGTTTTCAACCTTCATGATCGGCTCCAGTAGAATCGGTTTGCCCTGTTTAAATCCGTCTTTCATGGCGAAGATCGCAGCCATTTTGAACGCGATCTCGCTTGAATCGACTTCGTGGAATGAACCGTAAACGATATCGACCTCTACATCGACAACGGGATAGCCGCCCAGGACGCCATTGAGCACAGCTTCTTGGATGCCCTTTTTGACCGCGGGAATGTATTCGCGGGGAATGACGCCCCCGACGATTTTGTTTTCGACAACCAACCCGGTGCTTCGAGCGCCGGGACGGACATCCACTTCGACGTGGCCGTACTGACCGCGGCCACCTGATTGTTTGATCAACTTGCCGACGCCGTGCGCGCTGCTCGTGATTGTTTCGCGATACGCGATCTGGGGTTTGCCCGCGTTGGCGTCTACTTTGAATTCGCGGAACATGCGGTCGCGAATAATCTCCAAATGCAGCTCGCCCATTCCGGCAATGATGGTCTGGCCGGTGTCTTCGTGCGTATAAACCTTGAACGTCGGATCTTCTTCAGACAACCGCTGCAGGGCGATGCCCATTTTTTCCTGATCCAATTTTGTCTTTGGCTCGATCGCCATCGAAATGACGGGATCAGGAAACGTCGGCGGTTCGAGAAGGATGGGATGATCCTCGTCGCACAACGTGTCGCCCGTGGTGATGTTCTTAATTCCAACGATGGCCGCGATATCGCCCGAGTAACACGTTTCGATGTCCTCGCGTTTGTCCGCCTGGATTTGGATCAGGCGCGAAATGCGTTCGCGCTTGTTCGTACGCGGATTGTAAACTGTGTCGCCTTTGCTGAGCGTGCCGGAATAAACGCGGAAGAAAACAAGCTTGCCGACAAACGGATCGCTCCACAATTTGAATGCGAGAGAACAGA
>Ga0137365_10001781_pt1 | contig 16934 bp, 15 predicted proteins | sample SagtaG_9_FD_104799 | JGI IMG/M metagenome (GOLD analysis project Ga0137365, IMG submission 104799) | Vadose zone soil microbial communities from Sagehorn Ranch, Mendocino, California, USA - Sage1_L_40_16 metaG | ecosystem: Environmental > Terrestrial > Soil > Vadose zone | place: USA...
CAGACAGCGCGAAGCGCTCCAGACGGTATCTCGAGCGCCGGTAGAGATTGCGCTTGAGGTCTTCAGCGCCCCGCTGGCTGCCTATCAGAGGGCCCTGGATGTCGCCAGTGCCGTCACACAAGAGGGATGGAAGCAGGCGGAGCATGCGACCGGGCAGGTGAACCAGGACACCAAGCAGTCGGGTTCGTGAAGCAGAACTCCTTTTCAAGGGAAGCCTGTTTCCCATCTGACCTTTTTCAAGGTGATGTTGTACGAACGACTGACACCTGAACGAAAGGCACACACTCTGGCAGAAAGTGTCTACAAAGTGATCGCACTGGTGGGTACCAGCAACGAATCATAGGAGAAGGCGGCTGCGGCTGCCATTGAGCGGGCCTCGCAGACGTTACGGGATCTGCGTCTTGCTCGACAATGCGAGCAAGACGCAGATCGAACCGGGACGGCCACTGACCTAGCGGGTGAAGATAGAGCACTCGTTCAAGTACGAAGGTGGTGACTGAGCAGGTCTCACGATACATCGGGAACCCAAAGTAGCACCCCGATGTATCGTGTGCGTATCCGTGGAGGAAGTCGAGGACTGTTGATGGAGCACCTGCCAGGAAAGGAAGCCAGCATGCTCCCTTGGATGGTCCAATCTACGGTCTAGAGTGTCAGCGAGGCGGTAACAGTGGGGCGCGTATGGAAAGCTGCAACCTGTATGCCGTGAAATGGTGTGCTGATCAAATAAGGAAGAGGAATATGTCAGGTCCGATTTATGTCATTGGGCACAAGCACTCAGACCTGAACTCCGTCGCCCCCGCTTGTTGAAACAGGTGGATGGGGTCGAACGCGTGTGCCACCTCGATCAGTTCTTGCTGCTTGTGGGCAGGCAGGACGCCTGACAGAAGCAAACGTTGGAGCGAGGCCTTGGCTGGGTCGTAGAAGCAGCGCACTTCTTTCCTTTCCCGTTGCTTCGACTGAAGTTTCATCGAGATCTGCAAGCAGTTGACGGGACCGTCGCAATGCTCGATACAGTTCCGCCAGTTGCCGCGCTTGCATGCTCCCCAACTGAGCGATCATAGCCCCAACCCCTGACCACCTGGCCGACAATCGCTCCTTTCATTTGCAAGGACATTCTACTGACCTCTTTTCTGATTGGGACACCCTCGGGTAAACGTCATGTGTTCTTGTTCACACTATGCCACCAGTTCCTCGTCGATGGACCTCTCCGCCGTTTTCGGTATCGATGCCTAGAATGGGGAAAGGAAAGAGCGTTCGTGCGTGTTGGATGACCGCCAGCACCGTCTCTCGACTGCGGTAGAGGAGCAGGAGGCATTCAGTCCAGCCCGAATGAACTACCAGATCCGCTTCGAGAGAGCCGGGTTCTGTCTTATTCCAATCCTGGAAGGTGCGGATAGGGATCTGGTTTTTGAGCTGAGTTCCTGCTCGCGTGGTAGACACACCTCGCGGACCCTCTTGTCGAGAGGAACGCAGGAGGCTATCTGCAGTTGTGGCGCTCATGGAGAGCAGCCGGTTAGGGTACTCCTCGGTGAGGTGCAGGTATCCATGCCGCGGCAGCCGCTTCGATGAGGATGGGCAGAAAGGGGATCTACCGTTTGGCGCAGATCTGATTGGCCGCTTTCAAGGCCAGGGGCAGGCCTGGTGGATTTCTGGTCAATCATAAGGGGGATGTGCCTGTTGACTGCGTGATTCCGTCTCCTTTGGATGGGTGAGAAGGTGAATGGCCTATGTGCGAACGTATCCGGTGATGGCGACGAATGCATCCAGAATCCTTGTTTTGCGTGCGCGTGGTGCTTCTTGATAGCGACATACCATCTGTTGAACCAATTCACTCCTGGATTGATAGCTTCATGCTGATTTCACTGAAATCCTCCGTTGTGCAAAAGATGGGCGACATTTCTAAGGAGGCAAAACACAACCGCTTGCCTCACACAAGTTCTTCCTCTTCCTTACGCGTGTGGACAAGCAGCTATTCCACTTCAATGCCCATAGCCTCAGTCAGAGGGAGAGAACTTTTCTCCTGGAACGCGCTCCTACTGTTCAAGTCTGACCTATGAAAAACCTCTCACTGAGCAGGAACAACGATCGTCACCCCGAGATGAGGACCACAACGCTGTGTTCCCTCACACGACAGACGCCACCGGGAATCACCCTTTCTCTCCCAGGTTCGCTCATATCCAAGGGGGACGGCAGAGCAGTGTCTATGACCTTGAGCCACCGCTTCTCTTGCAGAGAAGGTATCTCAAAAGCATGTGCCATCTGCTCCATATTGAGCATCACGTGCAGATCATCGTCGTGTGACAAGCCCCAGATGGTAAAGGCCAGTATCCGGGAATTGGGATCATACCAGTCTGGGGTGAAGAGCTGGCGACCATGCCAGTCGATTTCCCTCACCCCAAGCTCATTGGGTCCATCGGCCAAAAAACGTTCGCGCCGCACGTTTGGATGATCCTTACGGAACGCAATCATCAGTTTGAAGAACCTGAACATGCCAGTGTGCTTCTCTACCAACTTCCAATCGAACCAACTGATCTCGTTATCCTGGCAATAGGCATTGTTATTGCCATATTGCGTCCGTCTGACTTCATCACCGGCTACGATCATGGGAACGCCTTGCGAGAGCATGAGTATGGCCACACAATTCTTGATCTGACGCTCGCGCAGGGCCTCAATTGCTGGATCGTTCGTCTCTCCCTCAATGCCGCAATTCCAACTCAAATTATAATCGGTACCATCCCGGTTGTCTTCACCGTTGGCCTCATTGTGCTTGTGGTCGTAGGACACCAGATCATTCAGGGTGAAGCCATCATGACAGGTGACGAAATTGATACTGTTCATCGGCATATGCCCCGTTGCCTGGTAGAGATCTGCGCTGCCCGCAATGCGGGAAGCAACCGCGCCTACCATCCCTGGTTCGCCTTTGACAAAGCGGCGGATATCGTCACGATAGCGTCCATTCCATTCGGCCCAGCGATAGCCAGGGAAGCTGCCGACCTGATAGAGACCAGCGGCATCCCAGGCCTCTGCAATCAGTTTGGCATCGGCGAGCACCTCATCTAACTCGATGTACCACAGGACCGGTGGGTATGGCAGGGTTCTGCCATCTCCACCACGGGCCAGGATCGATCCCTCATCTAGGCGGAAGCCATCCACATGCATTTCTTTGGCCCAAAATTCCAGGCAGTCCGTAATCAGCTTGACCACCAGCGGATGGTTGCACTTGAAGGTGTTTCCACAGCCAGAATAATCCACATACCGCTGTTTATTCGTAGGGTCGAGCACGTAATAGATGCTGTTGTCGATACCCTTGAAACTGATCGTAGGGCCGAGGTGATCGCCCTCACCGGTATGGTTAAAGACCACATCCAAAATCGCCTCGATCCCAGCCTGGTGTAGCGCCTTCACCATCTCTCGAAAGTCCCGCAGATGGCTTCCTTTTTCAGGAGCAAGACAGTACGCGGGGTGCGGAGCGAAGTGAGCGACCGGGTCGTATCCCCAGACGTTCTTGAGCGGCTGGCCATCAACCGGACTCAGGGAAGGGGTACCCTGCTCATCGAAAGCAAAGACCGGCAGCAGTTCAACAGCGGTGATTCCCAATTCCTGCAGATAGGGGATCTTCGCGACGATGCCAGCAAAGGTCCCCGGAGAGGGGCAGCCGGAGGAGGGCGACCTGGTAAATCCACCCACGTGCAGTTCATAAATGACAGTCTCGCTCATCGGCCTGTTGGGAGGACGGTCACCCTCCCACTCAAACGCTGAGAGATCGACGACCATCCCACGCATACAGGAGCGCACATTATCGTCCGGCCCTCGCGCGTCGGCGCGATTCCAGAGCGTGGTCGTGATTCCCCTCGTATAGGGATCAATCACCACCTTGTTCCTGTGAAAGCGATCTCCCGTTCGCTGCACATCCTCTTGTGGACCATCAAGGCGATAGGCATACTGCATACCTGGTCTCAGCCCGCGCACGTAGACATGCAAGAAATGAAAGGTCCGGTGTTGTATCGGATCCAGCAAAATGACCTGGAAAGGGTCCGGATCGTCGTGCCTGGCAAATAACAGGAGTTCAACAGACGTCGCATGCTTCGAAAAGAGCGAGAAATTCACCCCATATTCATCTGGCACTGCCCCGAGAGGATGAGCAACTCCCGGTTCTATGTGATACATCTCCCTGGTCATATCGTCTCTGAACCTACATGAGGATAACCGCAAGCGCTTCACCCAGTGGTCATCCTCTCCTTTGCCTGCGGAAAGCTTCCGCACCGTTCTCCTGGTGTCCCGTTCGACGCCCATGCCACAGGTGGCATGGGCGTCGAACGGAAGAGGGAGTTCGTGCTTACATGGCTTCGAAGATCGCAGCGATACCCTGTCCTCCTCCGATACACATCGTGACCAGCGCATACCTGCCGCCGGTGCGCCGGAGTTCATACAGCGCCTTCACCGTCAGGAGGCAGCCCGTCGCGGCAACCGGGTGACCTAGCGAGATGCCACTGCCGTTCGGGTTTGTACGATCGGGCGGTAAGTCCAACTCCTGCATAACGGCCAGAGCCTGGGCAGCGAAGGCCTCATTGAGTTCGATCACATCCAGGTCCTTGATGGCCAGATTGGCTCGTTCAAGGACCTTTTTCACGGCAGGAACTGGTCCGATGCCCATGTACTTCGGGTCTACTCCTGCATGCGCATACGCGACCAGCTTGCCCAAAGGTCGCAATCCGCGTTGCTGCGCTTCACGCGAATCCATGAGCACCACTGCCGCTGCCGCGTCGTTGATTCCCGAGGCATTGCCGGCGGTCACACTCCCATCCCCCTTGAAGGCCGGGCGCAATTTCGCCAGCTTCTCGAGGGCCGTATCCGCCTTGACGTGCTCATCTGTGTCAAAGACGATGGTCTGTCCTTTGACCTTGCTTTCAATGGGTAGGATCTGCTCCTTGAAGTACCCTGCCTTGATCGCTGCTGAGGCACGCTGGTGGCTTTGAAGCGCCAATTCGTCCTGCGCCTGGCGGGTGATACCCCACTTCTCCGCGACGTTCTCGGCCGTCATGCCCATATGACAATCGTCAAACGGATCACTGAGTCCTCCTAGCATCGCGTCAATCACCTTCCCATCACCCATGCGTTGACCCCAACGCGCCCCTGGTAGCCAGTACTGGCTGCGGCTCATCACTTCGGCTCCGCCACCGATTGCTACCATAGTATCGCCCATATAAATGGTCTGTGCTGCCGAGACAATCGCTTGCAGGCCACTCCCACATAAACGGTTGAGCGTTAAAGCGGGGGTCTCGACGGGAATGCCGCCGTTCACTGCGGCCACGCGGGCAAGATACATGTCGTGTGCATCGGTGTGGATCACATTGCCGAAGACCACGTGCCCGACGTCAGCCGGGTTGATTCCCGCTCGCTTGACTGCCTCGCGGACAACAGCGGCACCAAGTTCGGTAGGTGGCTTGTCCTTCAAACTTCCGCCATAGTCTCCGATCGCGGTACGCACGCCACTCAGGACGACGACTTCTTGTTGTGTCATGTTCTTTCTTCTCCTTCTGTTGTCCTGTTCAGGACTGTTACTGCATGAACGCCCCACCATTGATGTTGAGCGTCGCACCCGCGATGCTATCCCCATCGGCGATGAGGGAGCGAACACCGCGAGCAACCTCTTGAGGCGTGCCGATACGTCCCAGAGGTATCCGCGCCAGGACCCCCTCCTTCACCTTATCAGGCATTCCTTCCAACATGTCCGTCCCGATCCAGACAGGACAGATACCATTGACCCTCTCGTTGTAGCAAGCCAACTCCAGGGCTGCGGTTCTGGTGAAACCGATGGTGCCGGCCTTGGTTGTGCTATAGTTAGCCTGGCCAAAGCTCGCTCTGTTGCTGCACTGAGACAAACTTCACCGCATTGCACCGCCAGTACCTCTGCAAGTCTCCCTCCAGTGGTGCCGATCGCGGGGCACGCACCACTCGCACCACTCGCACCACTCACAATGACCACATCTTATTCGGCCTGAGATTACCACTGCCTTTCGTTCCGTGTTAGCCATCAAGGGTACTCATATCACCGACTGGTTCGCCCAGTTCCCTCGCTCGTACCACGTGCCGCATGATTTTGCCCGAGCGCGTTTTAGACAGACTCGTGACAAACTCGAGCTCATCGGGCGTGGCGAGAGGGCCCACAACCGTACGCACGTGCTGTTTCAGTTCTCGTCCCAGTTCGTCGGAAGCCTCGACGCCGTTTTTGAGGGTGATGAACACCTTGACATGTTCGCCTTTTATCGGATCGGGTTTACCGATGGCAGCCGCTTCCGCCACTGCGGGGTGGCTGACCAGGCTCGACTCGATTTCCATATAGCCGAGTCGGTGGCCACTGACTTTGATCACGTCGTCTACGCGGCCCTGAATCCGTACATAGCCGTCTCCATCCATATGCGCAGCATCACCGGCAAAGTACACGTCCTGGATCGTATCCCAGTACGTTTGGTAACGGGCGGGGTCGCCAAAAATCGTGCGCATCTGCGCTGGCCAGGGGTGTCGCACTATCAGAAAACCGCCTTTGCCTGGAGGGACTGAGTTTCCATTCTTGTCGACGACATCCGCCTCGATTGTTGGCAATGGGAGGCTCGCGCTGCCCGGCTTGAGCGGCAGGATAGGTGTAGGGCTGATCAGAATCATGCCCGTTTCAGTCTGCCACCAGGTATCCATGATGGGAAGTTCACTGCGCCCGACGTTCTCGCGATACCACATCCAGGCTTCAGGGTTGATTGGCTCTCCCACTGTTCCGAGCAGTCGCAAGCTCGAAAGATCGTGCCTGGCTGGGAGTTCCTCGCCAAATCGCATTAAACTGCGAATAGCGGTTGGTGCTGTGTAAAAGATGGTTGCTTTAAATTTCTCGACCACCTCCCAGAACCTATCAGCAGCGGGATAGGTGGGTATTCCCTCAAACAGAATGCACGTTGCCGCGTTCATCAAAGGGCCATAAATAATATAACTGTGACCTGTCACCCAACCAATATCAGCGGTACACCAAAACACGTCGCTCGGCTTGATATCGAACACGAATTTTGTGGTTGCATATGCTCCCACGGCGTACCCGCCCTGGACATGTACCACACCCTTTGGTTTGCCCGTACTGCCGCTGGTATACAGGATGTAGAGGAGATCTTCACTGTCCATCGGTTCGCAGGGTACAACAGTGTCCTCAGGAATATCTGCCAGCAACTCGTCCATGTAGAAATCGCGGCCTGCCTTCATGGGCACTTCCATCCCCGTGTGCCGTACAACAACCACATGTTGGACAGTCGGTGTCTCAGCAATAGCCTCATCTGCAATGTGCTTGAGTTCGATCACTTTGCCGCCGCGATGACTGCCATCGGCTGTGATGAGCACTTTGGCATCACAGTCAATGATGCGGTCGCGAAGGGCGCTGGCTGCAAAGCCACCAAACACCACCATATGTACGGCACCCAGGCGGGCTACGGCTAATACAGCCGCGATCAGTTCGGGTATCATGGGCATATAGATGGCTACCCGGTCACCCTTCCTGACACCCAGATTTTGCAGGCCTTTGGCCAGCCGATTGGTCATGACATACAGATCTTCATAGGTAATAGTGCGGGTCGCACCAGCGTCGCCTTCCCAGTAATAGGCGACTTTGGAACGCGTCGGGCTTTGCATGTACCTGTCGAGGCAGTTGTAGACGATGTTGAATTTGCCCCCGTCGAACCACTTGAAGAAAGGTTTCTCGGTCCAGGCAAAGGTCGTCTGCCAGGGTTCAAACCAGTGCAGCTCCTTAGCCATATCTTCCCAAAACTCGTTCCTGTGAGCCAACGACCACTGATAAAAGTCCTCGTAGGTCCCAAAGCCTTTGGACTGCATGTAGGCTGTGATATGAGCGTTTGCGACAACGTCGCTGGTTGGAGCGAACACCCGATTTTCAATCAGGAAACTATCGGTATTCTCAAAACTGAGATTGGTACTCATTGTAGGCGAATTTCCTTTCACACACTAAAAAGACTACTGCAGGTAAATCCCCCAACTGATATTGAGCGTCGTACCTGTGATGTAATCCCCATAGACAACGAGGTAGCGAACAGCGCGAGCCACTTCTTCAGGGTCGCACACGCGACTCAGCGGGATCTGGGCCAGGATTCCCTCCTTCGTTTTCTCCGGAATCGATTCGTACATCTCCGATCGCGTAAAGCCGGGAGCGACCACGTTGGCCGTCACGTTATAACGCGCTAACTCCAAAGTCGCGGACCTGGTGAATCCGATGATGCCGGCTTTGGCTGCGGCATAGTTGGTCTGACCGAACATGCCCCTCATGGCGGTCTCGGAGCTGATGTTGATGATTTTGCCGCTTTTTTGCTGCAGGAAATAGGATACGGCCGCTTTGACGGTGTAGAATAGGCGTTCAAGTCCAACTGAATGACCTTATCCCAGTCATCGGTGCTGAGATTCTTCATCGTGCGATCGATCATGATGCCGGCGTTGTTCACCAGCACGTCGATGCGGCCAAACTGTTTCACGGTCTCCTCGATGAGCCTGGCTGCCTGTGCTGGATCCGAGACGTCCGCCCCAATTGCGACCGATTCTGGAGAGCCACTCTGCTTGAGCCTGGCAACCAGATCCTCGGCAGGCCCTTTGCTCTGAGAGTAGTTCACGACGACTTTGGCCCCACCGTGCCCCAGTTCTTCTGCTATAGCACGGCCAAAGCCCCTTCCAGCGCCTGTGACGACGACTGCTCCTTCTAAGTTCCCATTCGGAACCGCCTTTCTCCTCGTAAGAGAACATGTACAAAAAAACCATACTGAACGCGTGTGACAGCTGCTCACCGACTACGCACTACAACGACTACCTATTGGTTCAATCAGTGAACGCCTCGGCAATCCACATGGTGGTATCGAGGCCGACATAGTCAAGTAAAGTGAATGGTCCCAATGGATACTCGCAGCCAAGTTTCATGGCAGTATCAATGTCTTCACGTGTCGCCATGCCGTTCCCAGGGGAATTGCGCGGTATGGTCAATCTCTACTGCGCGTGGGCCAACTTTCTCCAGGGCGATCTGACGGAGTACTTCAATAAGGGTCTGTTCGTCCTCTGACAGGTGGGACACGGCCATGTAAAAGTTCCTTTCCTGAAGTTGATCGAAAGGGAAGCAAAGAGAGCGGAATGGGTGTCAAAGGTGCCAATCTTTCCTTCCACTCGCATAGAAGCATATATCATATCTGAGTGTTGCTTTCATGCTCGAGGGCATGCACAAGCGCTAAAATACTTTAGCAAGCAGCATACAAACGACAACGTGTTCTGAGTGAGAGTAGCCATCAGACAGTGTACCTGAAAAACACGACACTTACAACAAGTGAGCCTCACAAAGACCTCACAAGTGTGCTGTTTTGAGAGGTGTACCTGAAAAACACGACACATACATGAGCGAGCTATCTTTCATAGCGCACTTTTTCAAGGCAGCGCAACGTTATGGGGTTGAACTGGCTCCTTGTCATTCATGTGAGAACCTCACCATGATTCTCTCCTGGTCTCTAGCCTCGCTGAACCTGCTGCTGAATAGAGTACCCTTCTCCTTCAGTAGTGGGGATACTTTCCCCTCTCTTCTTGCCCCCATTTGCTGCATATCACTTGTTAAGAAAGGCCCAAGTATAAACTTGTTTTTTCTGAACCGATGTACGAAGCAGCTCGTACAACAGTAATGGGACAGTTGTCCAACAGTCATGAACCCGTCGCCTGAAGGCTGACAGGCTTGTAGCTAGGCGCGTCCTGCTACAATAGGCTCCATGACCGAAGCCCTAGAGATATTGATAGCGCCTGCGAAGTCAGCGTTCATCGATAAGCCGCATTCGACACAACAAAAGGAGGCTTGACTCTTGCGGTTCGCTTTCGCACAGTGCCCACATGCAGGGCACGTCCTAGACGTGTTGCGTGGGTTGACCGTATACAATGGGACGCCTGCAAGAGCAGCCTTATAGGAAAGGAAGAAACGGAGTTGCCCAAACGACCAGGAGGAATGCCGCGAACGCTGAGAACGTCTAACCGTGCTATCGGTACGTTTCCGAATGTGCCTAAGTTCTTCAATCGCTAGTCCTTGCCCGTTGGCTTTGGCTTTTGCCAAAATCCGTTTGGAGATGACATGATTGGTGTTTCTCTTAAACCTGGCTTCTCTGCCAGAGAGTTTCTTGAGATGCCGCTTTGCCGCTTTTGTTCCGCGCTTTTGCAAGCGTTGACGCAGGGCATGATGCCGTTTCCGGTTCTGCTCGACAAGCTTACCGCTAAAGGTTTCACCCTCGCTGTCTGTCGCCAGATTGATGATGCCCAGGTCAACGCCAAGGATGTCAGTCACCGCATCGGGTGTAGGTGTTGGAAGGTCCAGAGTCACAGCGAGGTAGAAGATGCCCTTGCGGTAGATGAGGTCAGCTTGCCCTTGAATAGCATCCATGCGGGCTTGCTGATACGCACCAAACAGGAGCCCGACCAGCACACGACCGTAGAGCGTCAAGAGAGACACCGTATCAATGCCCTTAAAAGCCATGACACGTTGGTCATAGATGATAGCTCCCTCTGGCCGAAACACGGGTTGGATGCTCTTGTCTCGCTTGTAGGCTTCACTGGCCTTGCTAATACAGCGAATAGCTAGTTGAGCAGGAAGCTTATAAGTGGTACGGAGCTCACCGTACACCAACTTCTGCAATTCAAACTTGTTGGCAGTCTTCTCAGCAAACGCTACGCTTGCCACATAGTCAGCAGCTTTGTTAAAGGCATGCATCGTATCAAGCAATGCGAGGTGCTGTTCTTCAGTTGGGACAAGCTTCAAGAGCATCGTTTGTTTCATGGAACAAATGTACTACTACTGAGTGTACTTGTCAATAGGCAAGGAGAAACGCCAACCCCTTGTCCCCAAACAATGAACGCATTTCCTCCCACCCCATGAATAGAGGCGGGCATCCATGCGATCTTAGAGGTGAAGGTAGGGGCGGCGTAGCGTTCATACCCCGCCCCATTTCCAATGACGACAAACGTACCTGGTATGCGCTGTCACTTCCCCAGCACGTACGTCCCAGGCGCAGGGATGATCGGCGGATAGGCAGCACTCCCCATCGATGGGGGCGCGACCAACTCCCCGGAGCGCGACTTTAACCACTCTACCCAATCTGCCCACCAGCCGCCCTGATGAAACTCAGCCCCCTCTAACCACGCGTCAGCGCTTTTCGTCCGCTGCTCATTCGTAAAGTAGCCTTTCCCTTTGCTCGGCGGTTGAAGCACGCCAGCCACATGGCCGCTGCCACTCAGAACAAAGCGCGCAGAGCCGCCAACCAGTTGCGTGATACGCCAGGCCGCTTTCCAGGGAACCAGGTGATCCTGCTCCGTACCAACGGCATACACGTCCTGGTGGATGTTGCGGGCGTCAATGGGGACGCCCTTGATGACCATCTCGCCGTGCTTGACGAGGCCGTTCTCCAGGCAGAGCTTGCGCAGGTAGAACGTATGCGCCTTGTCGGTCATACGCGTGCCATCATTATTCCAGAAGAGCACATCGAAGGCCGGTGACTCTTTCCCCAGTAAGTAATTGTTGATGACGCTGCTCCAGATCAGATCATTGGCACGCATCATTCTGAACATCGTCGCCATCTCACGACTCCCCAGAACGCCGCGCGTCTTTATCTGTCGCTCAGCAAACCTGAGCGCTGACTCATCAAAAAGCGCCATCAGATCATTGACCTCCGCATGGAAGTCGGCCAGGGTCACCACGAAGGTGGCGGAATTGACCGTCTCATCACCCTTGGCCGCCAGATAAGGCAGCGTTGTCGCCAGCAGCTGCCCGGCGATACAGAAGCCCGCAGTATTCACCCTGGGCGAACCGGTTATCTGCTTAATCACCTCCAGGGCCGCCAATGGCCCCAGGCTCACGTAGTCATCGAAACCAATCTCCGCCATCGAGACATCGGGGTTCTTCCAACTAATCACAAAGACCGTGAAGCCCTGATCCACCAGGAATTTCATCAGACTGTTCTGTGGCCGCAGATCCAGCAGGTAGTACTTATTCACCCAGGGTGGCATATGCAGAATGGGGATTGCGTGCACCTGTTCGGTCGTTGGGGTATACTGGATCAATTCGATCAACTGGTTTCGGTAGACGACCTGACCCGGCGTGATCGCCAGGTCCTTGCCCACCTGGAAGGCACTGGTGTCGGTGATCTGGATCTCCCCCTCCTTGATATCGCGGAGGAGCTGCTGCATCCCCTTGACCAGGTTGTGGCCGCCGGTGGCAATGGTTTCATGGATCACCTGTGGATTGGTGAAGGCGAAATTGGTGGGGCTGATCGCATCCAGGAATTGGCGGAGGATGAAGGTCAGTTTGCGCCGCTGCTTGTTATCCATACCCTCGATGCCGTCCACCGCCAGCAGCCAGGTCGTTGCGATCAGCAGGTAGCTCTGTTTGAGAGCATCGAAGACCGGGTTCAGCTGCCAGTCCGGGGCGCTGAAGCGTTTATCTCCTGCCTCCGGCTCGATGACCGGTTTGCTCTCCTTGTCCAGTCCCCACAACGTGAGGGCGCTTCTGGTCATCACTTGCGCATACTGTTGCACGAAGTCACTATAGAGCCCCCACAGACGTGTCGGATTGCGAAGGGTGTCCAGCCACACGCGTTGGAAGACACTCAGAATTTCCCCAAAATCAATCGGCACTACATTACTTAACGGGTTGACGTCCCAGAGTCGGTCGATGAAGGTAACCCAGGGATCCTCTTTGCCGCTGTGCTGGTCCTGGGCGAGTCCCTCTACGATGGGTTCAGCGGCATAGCGGGCCGTCGTATTGTCAGCAAGCTTACCCCAAGACTCTTCAACTTTCGATCCGTTAGACGCGTGTTCTTTCATGTTGATCATCTCCTTTGATGGAACCACAACATCCAAAATGAAATGTTCTCTTTAACACAAAACACTGGCTACTTTACCAAGGGTTTAAATTAATCCGCCCCCCGTTACCTCTAACACAGCTCCAGAAACAAAGTCCGAGAGGGGCGAGGCTAAAAAGAAGATCGGTCCCGCCGCATCCTCAGGCGTTCCTGCGCGGCACAAAGGAATGAGCGTCTTAGCCTGATGGAGCAAATGCTCGGGCATACCGAGCGTGATTTCCTCACCATCGCGCTCGAGCTTCTCGGCGGTCTCTTTCTTCGCTGTCAAACGTGTCTCAATGAAGCCGAAGCAAGCACAATTCACCGCCACGTTGTAGCGGCCCCACTCCCTCGACAGCGTCTTCGTCATTCCAATGATACCTGCCTTGGCCGCCGAATAGTTGGCCTGGCCAGGAATGCCATACAGGGCAGACACCGATGTAACGTTGACGACCTTCCGGGGATTGGCCAGACCATTGGCGGCATGCTCTTTCTTTGCTGCATGACGGATGAAAGACACAAATGCCTCGCGCAGAATCCGGAATGGCGCGGTTGTATGCACATCAAGCATCGCATACCATTGCTTGTCGGTCATATTCTGCATGACCCCGTCCCAGGTGTAACCGGCACTGTTCACAATGATGTCCAGGCCGTCAAAGGAAGCAAGGGTCGCTTCGATCAAGCGGGACGGAAATGCAGGATCGGTGACATCACCTACTACTGCAATGGCTCTACCGCCTGCTTCCCGAATGGCAGCGACAGTCTCCTCGGCCGGAGCCGGATCGATATCGCTTACAACAATCAAGGCTCCTTCTGCCCCTAGCTTCTTTGCTGAAGCAGCTCCGATACCACGACCAGAGCCGGTTACAATAGCAACTTTGCCATCAAGCATACTCATAACTGTCATTGATCTCCTTTTCGCTCGCTCTGATGAGGTAAAGCGGCAACAGAGGTTCCCGCGACTTTCACCATGAGCGATGATGTCGTAAGACCGATCATTTCGCCAATTGTAGATCGGTATGCAGAGAACGGGAAATTGCCAGTAGCGTCTGCATAGCGCGACTCGCCTGCATAGGTGAAATGGGAGCTTTCACCAGCATTGGAAGAATACTGCCTACGTGTACATCTTCAACAGACCGTTTCGGTAGAGCCCGGGCATGAGCGACCACCAATCTCACTCCCTTTGTATGGGGAACAAGGAGTAAAAGCAGAGGCAACCTTGGAGCCGCCAGATAGTTGCTGCCATGCATGCTACCCACGCCCGAGCGTGATTTGGGGTAACTTTCACGCAGTCGCTCACTGCTTCTTGCAACTCCCATCCAGAGAAGGGGAAATCGACTATATGCTTTTTATCTCTATATTCAATATGAACATATATGCCAATTACAGTATAGAATATAGAAGAAACATTGTCAAGGGAAGGAGTCCGCAGGCCGCCTGAGAGGAGGCTCGAAACTACTGCAGCATGCAATCCGCTAGCCTCGTATCACGGGTGCGACTCACCACTCCACCCAGCCAAAGACGCGTTGAGACTACCATCACCAAACCCATCCATCTTACCGTCACTCGTGCCTTCACCCTGATCTCATCGGCTTACAGCTGGATCAAGTCCATACGCTTGTGTAGCCCATCCAACATCGTTTCTCGTCTGGCGACTCGTGGTCTGTGTACCTTGCTTACAACGAGAGGGGTGCCGCTTGCGATCATGGACCTGCATGTTGCCTTGCCCTTTTTAGATCTCTTTCGGAACACGCCGGATACCCCGCAAAATTGTGCTGACGGGTCCATCGGAACTGCTGTGCTTGTATGCATATGCCACAGCATGTCGAAAACCATCTCCCTGCCCGTGCCATTTCCCCTCACTCACCAAGGAGTGTCGCTATACCACTAGAGTATGCCTGCTTGAAAAAGCCCTTCAAAGCTCGACGTATTCCAACTTCAGTCGAACTCTGGAGGCCGCTTTTTGCGTGAACTCCTATTTTTTCATGGGTTGTCTTGTCATGACCCGTGTTCCAAAGGAGGCTTCGGTGGAAGCGGCTTTCTGGACACATGCATGACTGCAGAAACCTTTGCTAGAAAACAATGAGCGGCTTGAGGACGCCATCGAGCTTCTTGTCCATTATCTCGAACGCTCTCTCCATCTCGTCAAAGGGGAAGGTATGGGTCGTCATGAGCGTAGGATCGACGCGCTTCATCTCCAGCACGCGTAGGAGGCGTTCCATGCGCAAACGACCACCAGGACACAGGCCAGTCGTAATAGTCTTTTCCGCCATGCCGACTCCCCACTCGATGCGGGGAATATGCACGAAGTCACCTTGGCCGTGATAGCCCACATTGGAGATGGTGCCGCCGGCTTTTGTGACTTTGATCGCATTCTGGAAGGTGATATCCGCTCCCAGCGCCTCGATCGCTGTGTCCACCCCCTGTCCATCCGTCAGGTCGAGGATGCGCTGCACGACGTCCTCCTTGGAGAAATCGGCGATCACATCGGCACCATAGGCGCGCGCAAGTTCTTGTCGGCTCGGGACCGCTTCTACTCCGATGATCAGCCCGGCCCCACGCAACTTCGCCCCTACGGTTGCCATCAACCCCACAGGACCCTCTGCGAAGACAGCGACTGTTCCGCCGATAGGAATATTGCCGTTCTCCGCGCCCATGAACCCGGTCGAGAGCATGTCGGCACAGTAGACCGCCACCTCATCAGGCACGCTGGCAGGAATACGGGCCATATTCGCATCGGCCTCGTTGACATGGAAGTACTCGGCGAACACGCCATCCTTCGTATTGGAGAATTTCCATCCGCCCAATGGTGCACCAGATTGGGAGGAGTGACCAGCCTGCGAAGCAGGATCACCCCAATCCGGAGTGATCGCGCCAACCAGAACGCGATCACCTTGCTTGAAGAGCTTGACGTTGCTGCCAACTTCATGGACGATGCCCACCGCTTCATGTCCCAGGGTCAGGTTCTCTCGCGGGCCGACGGCACCGCCGACGGTATGGGAGTCCGAGGTACAAATGAGGGCTTTGGTCGTTTTGACGATGGCGTCGTTTGGACCTGGATGGGGAATGGGTTTCTCCATGAACCCAACCTGACCGATAGCTTTCATGACAAACGCTTTCATGCTCGTTCCTTTCTTTCTTTGTGTCGTTGCATCAGCGAGGCCGACGTACACGACCGGCGCACACACGATTCTAGTGAGAGCTCACATCCCGTAAGCGAAACATCGTCTACGGTTGCCCACTCAGCAAGCATACGCTCGTTCGCTCACGTATTCATCACAGGAAGCCCCTGTTTCGTCACAGTTCGATCACAAGGTGTAGCTGATACAGTGAACAGGAAGCGTTTGTACCAAATACCTCATTGACTTCCCAGAGCAGTAATAGTCATCATAGGCTTTCATATGCATATGCAGCAGTTTAGCCCGGGGTACAGAGCGCTACCTGCGTGAAGGAGATAGGGTGCCATTGGAAGAACCCTCTACCCTTGCGTGAGGGGACTGCGACAGCATCCACCCTGGTCTCGTTGGAGATCCACGGATGCCCGAATTCAGCACGTCATGGGACCTTGTGTTTCCCGTACGCCAGGAGGTTGCCCAATACATCAACTCCTCGAGCTCTGCGTCTCCTGCCCCGCAATACGCCCCTGGCGAATAACTGCCATCATGTCGGGTACGGCGGTGACCTTGACACGCGGACGCCCCTGCCTGGAGCCTTTAGCAACCTCATACTGATCCAGCATCTTCCATTCCCGATAGGTCACATACTCAATGCCTCGCTCACGTAAGTATGCCACAACCTGCGACAGGTCACGATGATCATCGCTGATACCATGGAGCATCGGCAGATCAGCCAGTATTGCTTCGACGGTGGCTGCTGAGTCAGGCTTGTTATTCCCGATCAGACCGGTGGGGCCGCGCTTGGCCCACCCGACGACATATTCACCTGGCACGACTTCACCGGTATTCGGATGCACGACTTGCCCTGCGATATTGTTGATGGTAGAGGTCGCATGGTCGAATGGCACACCCTCAATTGGCACACTCC
>Ga0137365_10001785_pt1 | contig 16925 bp, 16 predicted proteins | sample SagtaG_9_FD_104799 | JGI IMG/M metagenome (GOLD analysis project Ga0137365, IMG submission 104799) | Vadose zone soil microbial communities from Sagehorn Ranch, Mendocino, California, USA - Sage1_L_40_16 metaG | ecosystem: Environmental > Terrestrial > Soil > Vadose zone | place: USA...
CCGGTGGCCCACGCTACCCGCCATGCGCATTGTCATCTCGTTTTGCGCCTGCGTCCCTGCGCGGCCGCGCCGTCGCCGTCGCTGAGGCAAAGGGCCGGGGCAAGGGCTCGGCGTGCAGCACGCACAGCACGGACACGGCGCGGGTGAGGGCCACATACAGACGCCGCAGGCCGACCTGCTCGCCGCGGGTGATCCGAGCGGGCTCCACGACGATCACGTGATCGAACTCCAGCCCCTTGGCAAGCGTGACAGGAACAACCACCAGCCGCGCGCCTGCGGCCGCAACCGCGTCAGGCGGGCCCACCTCGGCAGGCGCGGTGGACCCCTCCTCGGGTTCGGCGGCGGTTCCCGCGAACTCGTCGTCGGGCAGTTCGGTGTCGGCGCCGAGCAGCACGTGCGGCAGGCCCGCCTGGGTCAGCGACCTGGCCAGCGCGGCCACATGATCGTCCGCGCCGATGACCCCGACCGATCCCGGCTCGACGAGCGCGTCGCGGCTAAGCTCCGCAACCCGGCGGCTGAGCCCGCCCGCGTCCACCCCCACGACGCGCAGCGCGCCGGGCGACTGGCGAAGAGACTCCGCCGGGGCCAGCTCAGGCGCGATGTAGGGCAGCAGCCTGCTCGCGTAGTCGATGATCTGCCGAGGGACGCGATAGCCCACGTCGAGCACGTGCATGTCCGCACCAGGCTTGCCGAGGTGAGCCAGAAGCGATGGCCAGTTCTCGCTAGCCCACGGTGTGGTGCCTTGCGCCATGTCACCGAGCACGGTGGCGGCGCCCGTGCTGCACCGCCGCCCGATCGCGCGGCACTCCATCGGGGACAGATCCTGGGCCTCGTCAACGACGACGTGATTGAGGCTCGCCGTGCGCTCAATAAGGTCCGCAGCCTCGTCCACAAGCACCGCGTCAGCCGGCGACCATGGCGCAGAACGAGGGCTTCTGGCCGGCCCAGGCCAGCGGATCGTCTCCTGCTCGGCAGCGCTGAGCACGCCATCGGCGGCCGCGGCAAGCAGCGCCTGATCGGAGAGCAGCCGCAGCACAAGCCGCACCGCGTCGACCGGTGGCCATATCGCGTCCACAGCCGCCTTCACCGGCCGGGACCGCCGAACCGCATCGTGAGTCCGGTCGTCGCACGGCTCCCCCGCCTCCTCCAACCGAGTGAGGATCACGTGCGCGATCCGGTGCGCGAGAAGCTGGCGGCCGGCGCCGTAACGGACCCCGCGTTGCCGTAGCCCGGCCACAAGGTCTGCGATCTCATCGGCAGAAACCCGCCAGCGCCGCGTGCCGCGCGGCAGCACCACGCCCGCGACAGGCACGGTCACATGGGACCAGAGCGCCCGGCGCAAAACCTCCGCCATCCGCGCGTCGCCCTTGATCCGAGCCACCTCATCTGGGCTGTTCCCGCCGCCGGCCGCGTCGCCTGCGGCAACGCGCGCTGTGGCTCGCGGCGCAGCGGGCAGCACCGTGCCAACCAGCTCAGCCACCGTCACCTGGCTGACGTCCAGTTCGCCGAGCGCGGGCAGCACGCCGCGGATGTAGCCGAGAAAGGCGCGGTTCGGGCCTACGACGAGCACTCCACCACGGCGCATCCGTTCGGGGTAGGCGTAGAGAAGATACGCGACACGGTGCAGGCCGACGGCGGTCTTGCCGGTGCCAGGTGCGCCCTGCACGCACACGGTCTGCTCGGCGCCCGCGCGAACGATGTCATCCTGATCGGGCTGGATGGTCGCGACGATGTCGCGCATCGGTCCCACTCGCGGCCGCTCGATCTCCTCGATCAAGATGCGGCTGGGGGCGTCGGCCTTGCCGAGGGCTGGCCGGCCGGCAAAGTCCTCGTCTTCGTAGGCGGTGAGTTCGCCGCCAGAAAAGCCAAACCGGCGGCGGCGTGACAGGCCCATCGGCGCGGCGGGGCTCGCCCGGTAGAAGGGCCGCGACAACGGCGCCCGCCAGTCGATCACCATGGGGTGGCCGTCCGGGTCGTGAACGTGGCGGCGGCCGATGTGCAATCGCTCCGCGGGCGGTCCCACGTAGTCGAGACGGCCAAAGAACAGCGGCGTACCGGGGATATCACGAAGCGCCTCGGCCCGCCGGTAAAGATCTGCCTTCAGGTATTCCTCTGAGACACGGTCCCCGCCAAGCGCCTTGAGCGAAAGGACGTTTTCTCGCATACGGCGCAGGCATTCGCGCGAGGCGTGCAGGTGAGCCTGCTCCATCGCGATGACCTGACCACCCGGATCAGGCGGCTGCTCGGAGCGGGTATCGGCAGGTAGATGGGGGTGGGTCGGCTCCTTGTCTGTGTCACTGGTTGTGGGCATGCAGGCTCTCCTCGGATACGGCGGGGAGCGACGGCACAAGAGCCACGAACTTACCAGTCGCCGACGATGCGGTCAGCTCCATTATCGGCCGGCGCTATGGAACGCCGATGGACCCACGCTGTTCCTCTGGCACACCGTGTGGCCCCTCGCCGACCACGAGTTCGCTGGTGAGCAGGCGCGCGAACTGCGCCCAGTCGGCGACGATCCCGACGTCGACGGCGTCGAAAACCGGCGCGTCCGGATCGGAATTCACCGCCACGACAAGGCCCGCGCCCCGCGTCGCGACCATGTGGTTGACCTTGCCGGACGCGCCAAGCAGCAGGTAGAGCGCGGGGGCGACGGCGCGCCCGGTGATCCCGACCTGGCGGCTGCGTGGCAGCCAGCCTGCGTCGGTCACCTTGCGTGTGGCGGCGAGTTCGGCGCCGAGCACATCGAGCAGCGGCGCAAGCTCGCCGTAACGCGATGGATCGACTCCGTTGCCCACGCACACGACCGCGCGGGCCTGGGCCAGGCGTTCCGGCTCGTCGTTGATCACGTGCCCGGTGATCGTCACCCGCCCGCGGGTCATGAGCAACCCACGACCGGTTGCGGCCCTGCCCGGACCCTCGCGAGGGCGTAGCGCGGTGAGCACGCCCGGGCGGATGGTGGCCATCTGAACCGCGGAACGCGCTGTGATCGCCGCAACAAGCTGCCCGCCGAAGGCGGGCTTCCAGCAGACGAGCCGACCGCCGGCCACCTCAAGCGCGACCGCGTCGCCGGTAAGCCCGGCCGCGATCAGCACCGACAGCCGACCGGCCAGCTCACGACCCCACGACGTGCTCGGCGCGAGGATCGCCCACGGCAACCGGCTGTCCGCGCCGACGTCGCCGCGGTCAGCGCGACTGCCACCCCGGGCCCAGGAGGCGATCGCCGCGGCGACATCCTCCGCCGCTGGCGCCACGTACGCGGCAGCGGCGACCGGCGGTGGCGCCCGCTCAGGGCTGAACCTGATCACGGTGTCCGCCCCTTGGGCCCAGGCGAGCGAGGGGTCGGCCGCCTCGGTGGCCAGCAGGGCGGTGCGACCGCCGAGCTGTGCGGCAAGCTGCGCAGAAGCGCCGAGCAGCTCGCGGGTGAGCTGCGGCCGTCCCGGTTCGGCGATGACCGCTATGACAGGAATGACCGAGTCCGCAGGCAGGGCAGGATCGCCGGGCTTGTCCGCAGGCGAGATGCCACTGGTGGACGTCGCCGTGCTGGGTGGCGGCACGTGCGCGCCCGGCGCGGCGAGCGGCAGCCGTTCTGGAAGATGTCTGATGAGCTTTGCAACATGACGGACCTGCCGCGACAGCGGGCCGGACAGCCGGGCCGGGCGGCGGTCATGCGCCAACAGCCGAACCTCGCCCACCCGGGTGGGGCTGCCCTGCTGGCCCCACGGTCCGGCGCCAACGTCCGCCGCGGTCACCACATCGATCCGCGCACTCGCGGCGGGCCGCTGGGCGGGCGGCACCTTGGCCGGTTGGCACAGCCGCTCGGCCGCGGTGATCAGCGCGGGCAGTTGGAGGTGGGCAGTGACGAACCCGTAGTCGCGCTCACAGCGCGCCTGCACCAGGTCGCCGTCCAGGCTAAGCTCGCGCGCGCCGGAAAGGAACGGCAGGCCAAGCAGCTCAGCGAGCTGCGGCGGCACCTGGCCGGTCTCACCGTCCACGGAGTTGAGGCCGGCCAGCACCAGGCCGAACGGCCCGCGCTGGTTGATCGCCGCGGCGAGCGCCCGCGACGTCGCGAGCGTGTCAGAACCCGCGAACGCGGGATCGCTGATCAGCACGCCCTCGTCCGCGCCCCAGGCGATGGCCTCGGCGAGCAATTCCTCCGCCTGTGGCGGGCCAAGCGTGAACACGGTGCAGCTTCCACCGGCGGCGTGGGCGAGCTCGACGCCTTTCGCGACAGCCCGGCGGCAGTACGGGTTGATCTCGGTTTCGACACCATCTCGTGCGAGCCTGCCGCTGGCATCAAGCCGCAGCTCGTCGAAGCGGGGGACCTGCTTGGCGAGTACGGCGATCCGTAGCGGCATTGGTCTGGGGCCCTCCATCCTGCGGTCGTTCGGCTACCGTGGCGAATGTTCGGTGCGCCGCCACCGCACAAGCACCCCATTGTCGCCGACGTCAGCGAAAACGGCTCGAGCCAGCGCCACCGCCGCGGCACGGCACGGCACGCGCGCGGCATTGGCAAAGCGCGGGCACATGCGTGATTCGATGGAGCCGATGAGCGCCCACCACAGCTCGCGCGAGGACATTCCCGAGCCGGAACAGCGCACCGGGCTCGGAAGTGTTGACGCGATGCGGTTTCGCAGCGTGCTCGGCACGTTTGCGACCGGAGTGGTCGCCGTCACCGCGATCGATCCGGCCACCACTCAGCCGACCGGGCTCGCGGCGAATTCTTTCACGTCCGTCTCGCTCAACCCGCCATTGGTCGCGTTCTGCATCGCGCACACGAGCACTACCTGGCCGAAGATCCGCGCCGCGCAACGGCACTGCATCAACATCCTGGCCGAGGATCAGCGTGAAGTCTGCCTTCAGCTCGCGACCAAGGGCGGCGACAAGTTCAACGGCCTGGTGTGGACCGCGTCGCCGGCCGGCCATCCAGTGCTCGAGGGCGCCGTCGCGTGGCTGGAGTGCTCACCAGAGACGGAGCACCAAGCCGGGGATCACATCATCGTCGTGTGCCGCGTACACCACCTGGAACGGCACCATTTCGGCGGTCCGCTGCTGTTCTACCGCGGCAGCTACGGCCGGTTCTCGGATTAGACCGCGTTGTGGTCCGCCACGGGCGCTGGGCCGGGTGGTGCGGCTTGCGTGACCGTTTCGCATTCAAACGACTACTCTTCGTATGTCACTGGCAGCGAGCTAAGTGCAATGTGATGTTCGAGTTCACATGTGATGTTCGGGGGGATCATGAGACCGTGCGCGAGGGGCTCGGCAAGCCGCACGCTCGCGGCGCTGGCCGCATGCGTGGCCGTCGCCGGCGCAGGCCTTGGTTGTGCGGGCTTCAGCGCCGCATCGGAGGGGACAAGGTTGGCAGCGACGGCCAGCCATACCGGGCTGACCGCGTCGCCGACGCCGCCAGCCACCCCGACGACCATGCAGCCGTCCACCAGCGCACAGCCCGGTCCGCCGTCCGCTGCGGTCCCGGCAGCACGGCCGACCTCGCCGAGCGCGCCGTCACAACAGGCACCGCCGAGCGCGCCGTCACAACAGGCACCGACTAGCGCGCCGTCACCGGCGCTCTCGCCACGTGCGCCCGCACCGACAGCATCCACACCGGGCACGGCATCCACCAGCCCGGCGCGCTCCATCGACCTCTCCTTGCAGCCCTCCCGCCCGGAAGCGCGACCGCGGCGAGGCTCGCTGCGCTATGTGATCGAAATATGGCCGGCCAGCGAACTGCGCACCGGAGTCACGATCGCCGCGGGCGCGCGGCCCACCAACGTGATGGTGACGCTGGGCTGCCACACGGCGGGCGGCGCTGCCGCCGACCCGGCCGCAGCGGCGCCGACGCCAGACACCGCGGCAAGCCCGGGTCCCGCGGCCGTCGTGAACGCCACGGCATCGCCGCCAGACGCGCGCGGCGCGGGGCTCACGACCGTTCGCGCCGCACTGGGTGAGACCGCTGCGCGCGTGAGCGGACCGGTGATAAGGGTATGCAGCCTCGGCCCGGCTGACATGGCGGCCGCTGCCAACGGCGCGACGGTGAAGGTGCCCGTTGTTGTCGGTCTGCCAGCGAGCGCTGGGCGCGGCGGCGGCATCCGGTTGGCGGTCGCAGCCGCCGTCGCGGGCGCGCCCGCGTGCGGCCAGGCCACGCAACCTCCCTGCGCGGGTGAGCCGCCTGCCTCCGGCGCCGGCGCCGCGCTCGCGGTCGCCACGTTCCGCTTCAGGCCTGTGGCCCGCCAGCGTCGCCACAGTCAGGGCCGATTGTCATCGGCGCACGGCCGGACGTCGCGGTCACGACAAGCCGGAACCCGGACCCGAGCCGCCACCAAAGCAGGCATGCCACACCGCGGCGCGGGCACGCCAGGTGAGACCCGCGCCGCCGCGGGCGGCGGCATGGCACACTTCGGCGCACCTTACTCCCCCGCGCGGCACTCCCCTGCGCGGCGTTCCCTGGCCCACGTCGGCGCACCAGGCGAGCAGCCGTACCTCGGCGTGGCGCCGTCGGGCGAGCCGGCCGGAACACTGACGCGACCCGCGCCTTCGGACCTCGCCACCGCTCTGCCGACCATCCCAGCTCGGCGAGCGGCGACGGCTCAACCGCCGCTCGGCTCGGCTGGCACGTCGGTGGCGCCGTCGACGCGCGGTAACGTCGCGTTCAGCACGGACCTGCCCGCATCGATCAGCCTCGCCGAGGTCCAGATCATCGGCCTTGTGCTCGCGCTCGGCGGGACGCTCATCGCGCTGCTGCGGCCGACCTGGCAGCCGGCCGGACGGCCGACACGACGCAGGTCACCTGCGACCCAGGTGGAGCGAGACAGCACATGCGAGCGATGCGGCGCAACGGTCCCAAGGCCGACCGGCGGTCATTAGCTGCCCATCAAGGACTGGCAGGCGATGGCCGCGGCGGCCACGACATTGAGCGAGTCGACCCCTGCCGCCATCGCGCCGGGGCTCATCGGGATGCACACCGCCTCGTCCGCCTCCCGCAGCCAGCGCGACGACAGCCCGTCGCCCTCGCTGCCCAGCAGCAGCGCGGCCCTGTCCCCCGTGCGGACCTTGCCTATCGGCGCGGCGGCCTGGTCCGGGGTCAACGCGAGCAGGCGAAAGCCCGCGCTGCGCAGCTCCGCAAGGCCGCCGTACCAGTCCGTCATGCGGGCGTAAGGAACGGCGAACACCGCACCCATCGACACCTTGATCGCCCGCCGGTAGAGCGGGTCAGCGCACCGAGGGGCCAAGATCACCGCGTCGAGGCCGAGCGCCGCGGCGCAGCGGAACACCGCGCCGACGTTCGTGTGATCGACAAGGTCCTCCAGCGTCACAATCCTTCGGGCGGTCCCGATCACCTCAGCCACGGCGGGCAGGGGCAGCCGCCGGAAGGAGGCAAGCGCGCCGCGGTGTACAGGGAAGCCGGTCAGTCGCTCGACCGCCTGCTCGCCGACGACGTAGGCGGGCGCGGCGCAGCCGTCGAGCAGGTCCGCGAGCCCAGCCAGATGTTTGCTCGTCAGCAGAAGCGATCGCACCGGGTAACCGGCCGCGATCGCTCGTCTGATCACCTTCTCACCCTCGGCCAGGAACAGGCCGTGTTCGGCCTCGAGGCTTCGGCGCAGGCCGACATCACGCAGCCGCACGTAATCCGCGAGCCGTTCGTCACCCGGATCGTCAAGGACGACAACGTCTGCCACCCTGCCAGTCTGCCGAACGGCGGCCATGAGAGCGGCCGGGTGGGCAGCTCGCGCGAACGCAGCGCCAGGAAAGCTTCACGCGCTGTTCACAGTGGTCACACAAGAACCAACTTGTCCTGCCCCGCGCCGAATTGCCAGGTAATGTGCGGCCGGAAAGGACCGTGCGCGGCCATGAGCGCGGCCATGAGTGAGGTAGGCCATGGACGACGAGCTGCCGTATGTTCAGACGACCCAGCCAAATCCGAGGCCGCGCAGTAACCGCAGGTGGATCGTGGGCATGGTCGCGGGCGGTGTCGTCATCGTCCTTGTCCTTGTGATCGGCGTGCGGGCCGTCCTGGTGCGCGCCCTGTGCGAGCAGAACCCCGTCCGCCTGCACGTGGCGGCCGCGCTTGACGTGGCCCCCGCGGTGCAGCGCATCGGCCAGTACTTCAACGACCTCAACCGCGATGTCGGCGGGCATTGCGCCCAGGTCGAGGTCACGGAGGACGCTCCAGACACGGTGGCCACAGAGCTGTCTGGAATGAGCGCAATCCCAGGCGAGACCCCAATCGACGCCTGGGTTCCCGATTCCAGCCTGTGGGTTGACGCGGTGCGCAACTCGGCGCGCGGCGCCGCGGCGGTGCGCCCCACGGGAGTGTCGGTGGCCAAGTCCCCACTGGTCATCGCGGTACCGCGGAAAGTCACCGGCACCATGGCCCGGTGGTCACGCCATGTCGACTGGCGAACGCTGTTCCCCCAAGCGCTGGGTGGCCCGCCGACCTCGCTGGGCTTGCAGATACAGGTTCCCGATCCAGCACACAGCGCGGTCGGGCTTGCGACCATCGTGGAAATCCGCCGCCTGTTCGGCAATCAGCGCACCGCACGCGACGAGTTCACCAACTTCGTCCACAACGTCATACCGACGACGTCGTTCAACGACCCCAGAGCGCTGTCCGCTTTCGCCGGGCTCGCCGAACCGCCCTGGAACGCACGTCCGATCACGATTACCAGCGAGCAGGCCATAAAGGCCTACAACCAGTCCAACCCACGCGTGCCGCTCACCGCCTTTTACCCCAGCCAGGAATACGACCTCGACTACCCGTTCGCGCTGACGACCTCCTCGGCGCTGAAGATCCAGGCCGCGGAGCAGTTCCAGCAGATCCTTCGGTCGACCTTTGCCGCCACCTACGTGCGGGGCAACGGTTTCCGGTCCGCAAGCGGCCAGGCGGACCAGGCCGGCAGCGAGTTCGGGATCGTCGGCAGCCCGCAACCGGCCGTTGCCTTTGCGGCGCCCGGGGAGGCCAGCACGGCCCTCCAAGCGTGGAAGCGGCTTAGCCTCGGCTCGCGCGACCTCGTGCTCAACGACATCTCCGGCGCGATGACGGCGCCGCTCGTGCCAGGCGGCGAAACGCGGCTTCAGGTGCTCGAGCAGGCCGCGGACCTCGGGCTGTCGCTGTTTCCTGACAGCACCGAGATGGGCGCATGGGAGTACAACTACCGGCTCAACGGGTCGCTGCCCTACCGCGTGCTCGTGCCCATGGGCCCGCTGCCGCAACAACTCGGGCTCATCACCCGGCGTCAGCAGCTACAGCAGTACACCCGGACGATCACTGCTAAGCCGGGCGCGCCGGCAGCAATGTACGCGTCGGTGCTCGCTGCGTTCAGGTGGATGACCGCGCATTACAAGCCCAGCCACGTGAACGCCCTCATCGTCCTCGGGTCCGGCACGCAAACCGCGCCGCACGACATGTCGCTCGGCGCGCTGCTCTCGAGCTTGCGCCAGGACTACGACCCGCGGCGTCCCGTGGAGATCATCACGGTCTCCGCGGGCGGCGACGCGGACACGGTGGCGCTTCGGCAGGTCACGGCCATTACGCATGGCCAGAGCTACGTGGTGGAGCGGCCATCAGACATCGCCCACGTGTTCTTCGACGCCCTTGCGCGCCGCATCTGCGTGCCCAACTGCTAGGCGGCTTGCGAGCCAGGACGACTTCGGTCGTCCTGGCTCGCAAGCCGCCCAAGAAGGGCCGGCAGAAATCGCACGAAACTAGGTGCTGGATCTGTGAACCACCCGCGGACGCAGTGCGTCATTCTCTGTGAGGCCCGGCGGGAGCGGGGCGCCGGGCCTCATCACAAATCTTCGGCCAATCCGTCGAGTGTGCGGTTGGCTCGCTCGATGAGCATCGGGACACCGCTTCCCGCCTGGTCGAATCCTTCTCCCACGGTCTTGTTCTGCAGGAAACGCGCGTGGATGCCCTCGAGCACCACCGCGAGCTTGAACGTGCCGAAGGCCACGTAGTACCCGATGCCGGAGACGTCCCTGCCGGTCAGCTCCGCGTAGCGGCGGGCGAACCCGGCGCTGGTGGCAAACCCAGGGCGGGACGTGATCGCTCCGGCGAGCGCCAGCCCAAGCCGCTCGGTGTCGCCGGGATCCGTCCAATAGGCCAAGGTGAGCCCCAGGTCGGCCAGCGGATCGCCAAGCGTGGACATCTCCCAGTCGACGACGGCGGCCACGCTCGGCCGCGGATCCAGCCGGATCAACAGATTGTCGAGGCGGAAATCGCCGTGTACGAGGGTGCCCTCACTGACGGCCGGCAGACCTTGCGCCAGGCGGCTGACCAACTGGTCATAGCAGGGCAGCTCTCTCGTCGCGGACAGCTCCCACTGCCGCTGCCAGCGCTTCAGCTGTCTGGCAAGGTACCCGGCCGGCCGGCCGAACCCGACCAGGCCGACCGCGGCGATGTCCACCGCGTGGATGGCCGCAAGCGTCTGGGCCAGGCATTCGGAGATCTCGCTCGCCTGCCGCGATGTGATCTTCTCGCCATCCTTGTCCGTGCGCAGGACCAGTCCGTCCACGTACTGCATGACGTAGAACGGCGCGCCGACGACGTCGGAGTCTGGGCAGAACGTGACCGGCGCGGGGACCGGCACGTCGGTGCCCCGCAGCGCGGAAAGGACTCGGTACTCCCGGCTCATGTCGTGCGCGGTCGGCAGCACATGCCCTAGCGGCGGCCGCCGCAGCACCAAGCGGCGCGCGGGGCCAGCACCGGCGGCCGGGCCGAAATCGAGCCGGTAGGTCAGGTTGGACCTGCCGCCCGCAACGAGCTCGATGCCGCGGAGCTGTTCGGCGCCGGGCACGCCGTGCGAGTCCAGCCACCGGATCAGCCGCGTCGGTTCACCGATACCAGGAACACCGTTGATCGCCATAACGCCCTTCGCGGTTTCCGTCGAGTTTCTCAGCAGTTTCATTACAGGTACAGCGTCCGCGACTATGGACTAACGCCCTGGCCTGACGTAGCAAGGAATGAGCCACGGAACCGTCGTGGTCTAGACCTGCGCGCGAAGGGGGCCGCTGTGGGCGAAGCATGGATGCCAAGCGCAGCACGTCTTTGGGCGAGTGCCGACGGAGGAGAGCCACGCGGTGGCGCGCCACGCGCGGTCTGGCTCACACTTGAAACCGATCCGCGCCTGGTGTCCGCGCGGTCCGCGGCAAAGCACGCCGAGCAGCGTGGCCGCGCGCCGCACCTGGTGTGGAATCCGCTGACCGGCGAGATCGTGCAGCTCATCCCCGCGCTGCGGGCCGGGCGCGCGCTTGGCGGGGACGGGCTGGCCAAGGAAACCGCCGCGCCATCGGGCCAGAGCACGGCCGTCAACACCGAAGGGCGGCTGTGCGTGCAGATCGGCGTCATCAGCTTCGCGAGGGCGCCGTTCACCGCGGGCCCGATGACCGACCTGGAGCGCATCGTCTGGTGGCTGGACTCCTGGCACATAACACGATCGTGGCCGGCCGGCCCCCCAGCGCCGTTCTCGCGCGCGCACGGCGGGCCGCGCAGCCGCCGGCTGTGGGCGCGAGGAGGGCATTTCGGCGGCTCGCAGGTGCCAGACTGCGACGCGACCGGCCCAGGCGCCGTCGACATCGACCGGCTCACCGATCCTGGCGAGATACCGACCATCGAGGTTCCGCGGTGGGCCAGGGACGCGCCGCGCCGGGATTGGACGCCAGCAACGCGCGCGGGTTCGCTTCATTTCGGCCGCGTTCACCAGACCGACGAGAAACAAGCGCAGCTGAGCAGCACGGGCTGAGGGGTTGCGGGCCGACGCAAAGGCGGCGGCCGATGGGCCGATGCAGACATTGGCCGATCAAGGCGCGAGCAACGGCCGGACGATCTCGCGCAGAATCTCGCAGCCGTGCCTCACCTGGCCAAGCGCCGCGCCGCCGTAACCCAAGACCAGCCCATGGACCGACCGCGCCGCTTCGGCGCTGAAGTAACGGTCAAGCGTGGCGACGGCCACGCCGCGCTCGCGCGCCGCCGCCGCGGCGGCGTCTGCCACCGCGCCAGGAAGTTCAAGCACCACGTGCATGCCCGCCGTGTCACCGAGGAGGCGGGCCGGCGGCGGCAATGTGGCAAGGATTCCGGTGACGGCGCTGCGCCGCCGCGCATACTCGTGCCGCATCCGGCGGACATGCCGTTCCAGGTAACCGCCCTCGATCAAGCTTGCCGTGGCGTGCTGCATGGCGGCGGGAGTGCGGTCGGCCAGGCTGAGCCGCATCTCGGTGACCAGCGTGAACACCTCCCGCGGAGCGACGAGCCAGCCGACGGACAGTTCCGGGGTGAGCGTCTTTGCTGTCGTGCCAAGGTAGGCCACGACATCGGGGTCGAGAGAGTGCAGGGCAGGAAGCGGCGCGACATCGTAGCGGAACTCGCTGTCGTAGTCGTCCTCCACGATCAGCGCGCTCGTCCTGCGGGCCCAAGCGAGCAGGGCCTGGCGCCGTGGCACGGGAAGCCGCCCGCCGAGCGGCGTCTGATGGGCCGGAGTGGCGTGGATCAGGCGCAATCCAGGCGGTAGCGCGTCAACCACGAGGCCGTGGTCATCGACCGGGCATGGCACGATGCGGGCGCCGCGCGCGGCGAGGATGGCCTGGGCGGCCGGCCATCCCGGTTCTTCGATCCCGGCGGCATCGCCCGGCCGCAACAGCGCGGCAGCGATGAGGTCGAGGCCGTTCGCGACACCGCGGGTGACGATAATCCCCTCGGGCGAGGAGCTCACGCCCCGGCTCCGCCGCAGGTAGCCGGCGAGCACCCGGCGCAACTCCGGCAGCCCAGCCGGATCGGCCACCGGCGGTGGTGATGCCGAGACGCGCGCCGCTCCTGCTCGGCGCCATGCGCGGCGCCAGGCCGTCTTGTCGATGGCGCCCGCCCAGGGCACGCCAGGCTGCAAGTCGATCATTGGCGGTTCGGCGCGGACGCGCCTGACGTGCCGCGGCAGGGCGGACGCGCCCGCGACGACCGCCGCGGCGCCGTCGCGTGCGGCGGTCACCCCCCGACCGTCGGCCCCATCGCGGGTGGCCGCGTGGCCCAGCGCGCCGCCGCTCGCGGCGCCGGCCGCGACGAATGTCCCAGAACCGTGCCTGCCTTCAATCCAGCCTTCCGCGTAAAGCTGCGCATACGCGTCGGTCACCACGGTGCGGCTGACGCCGAGTGAGGCGGCGAGCGCGCGGGTGGAGGGCAGGCGGTCTCCGGCGCCGATGCGGCCGCGGCGCACCGCCTCGCGGAGCTGGCCTGACAGCTGCGCCGTGAGCGGCTCGCCGTCGGCGCGATCGAGCAGCACCGGCGGCTCGACACAGACCCGCTCCAAGTGGATATCTCCTTTTACCGAGAAGTGGCCATTTTGATCAGTCCACTTGATATCTATGCTACGGGCCATGAACACCCAAGTGCCACTGTCGCCAACCCCGCGGACCCGGCTGCACCGCAAGCGCGAGCGCGGACGCGCCGACCGCGCCGAGCTGTACGCCGTTCTTGATGAAGGCCTCGTCTGTCATCTCGGCGTGATCGTGGACGGCTCGCCGGTGGTGCTCCCCACTGGTTATGGGCGCATCGGGGACACGCTGTACCTGCATGGGTCGGTCGCCAACGCCGCTTTGAGCGCCGCGGTGGGCCGGCCGGTGTGCGTCACGGTCACACACCTCGACGGCATTGTGCTCGCCCGGTCGGTGTTCCACCACTCCGCCAACTACCGCAGCGCGATGATCTTCGGCACCGCACGGGCTGTCACCCAGGATCCCGAACGGCTGCGCGGCATGCGGGCAATCGTCGAGCAGCTCGCGCCCGGCCAGTGGGCGGCCACCCGGAGGCCGACGCGCAAGGAGCTCGCCGCCACCATGGTGCTCGCGATCCCGCTGAGCGAGGCCTCGGTGAAGGTGCGATCGGGCCCGCCGATCGACGAACCTGAGGATCACCATCCGGAGCTGTGGGCGGGAGTCCTCCCCGTCATCACGACCTTTGGTGAGGCGGAGGCGGACCCGGAGCTGCCACCAGGGGTGGCCGTGCCTGCCCACGTGCGCCTGCGAACCTATGGCAACAGCGGTGGCCCTCCGCTGTTGCCGTAAGGAACACCGGTGCGCCACCGATGCCACCCTGGGAACAGCGGTGACCCACCGCTGCATGCTCGATGAACACCAGTGGGTCACCGCTGTTGCCGGTTCGGCCGGGACTGCGGCGCGGATCGGCAGATGGTTCGCGCAGCGGCAGCCGTTCGGAAAAATTTTCGGTGCGCGGGCCTGTTCGCGTGGGCTCTAAGCTGAGGGGATGACCGACCGGCTCGTCTGGATCGACTGCGAGATGACGGGTCTTGATCTGGGCCGCGATGCCCTCGTCGAGATCGCCTGCCTGGTCACTGACGGCGAGCTCAACATGCTTGACAGTGGCGTCGACCTGGTCATCAAGCCACCGCCTGACGCGGTCGCCCAGATGTCCGACGTGGTCCGCGAGATGCACACCTCGTCCGGGCTGCTCGATCAGCTCGACCGCGGGGTGACGCTGGCGCAGGCGGAGCAGCAGGTGCTCGATTACGTGCGCGGTTACCTTCCCGACCCGAAGAAGGCACCGCTGTGCGGGAACTCCATCGCCACCGACCGGGCCTTCCTCGCCCGCGACATGCCGGAACTTGACGCGTTCCTGCACTACAGGATGGTCGACGTGTCCGGCGTCAAGGAACTGGTGCGGCGCTGGTACCCGAGGGTCTATTTCGCCAGCCCGGAAAAGAAGGGCGGCCATCGAGCTCTCGCTGACGTCACGGAGAGCATTCTCGAGCTGCGCTACTACCGCGCGGCCGTGTTCGTCCCCCGGCCGGGGCCCGACTCGGCAACCGCGCGGGAGCTGGCCCGGATGTACGTCGCGGCGCCTGCCGGCCAGGACGATGTGGCAGTGCCAGCCGCGGAAGACACCACCAGCGCCGCGGGGTGAGCACGGCACGACGCGCGCGTTCGGCCGAGCGGGTGGTTGCGGCTATGCTTCATCAAGCGCGTGTCGCGCGGTCTTGGTGGGCGTAGCTCAGTCGGTTAGAGCACCAGGTTGTGGTCCTGGGTGTCGTGGGTTCGAATCCCATCGCTCACCCCACTGAAACCGCAGGTCAGAAGCCCCGGTCTGTGAGACGGCCGGGGCTCCCGGCGTTCCGGTGTCCGATTTTGGGAGCAGAATGGGAGCGGATCTTGTTCGTCGGCTCCCGGAACGGCGCCAGGAGTGCGTCCAGGACCCCGACTGGCGAGTGCGGGGCGATGCGCGCCCGGTAGCGGAGCGAGGTCTCCCAAAGCTGCTGCAATCCGGCCGTGACGGCTTCGCGCATGCCTGGGGTGATGTGGCTGTAGACGCCGCGCATTCCGGGTACCTCATGGCCCATGCGCTCAGACTGCAAGACGTAACGAACGCCCAGGTCGTCCAGCCAGGTTTGGTGGCCGTGGCGCAGGCCGTGCGGTGTCAGACCGGCACGAAGCGGAAGCCAGGAGGCAACCGGCACGGGCTCGGCGGCCTCCTGGCCTGACCCTGGGCACCGGACGCCGACCGTCTTGTGGCTGACGACCAGCCCGTCACGCCGAAGCAGGACCGATGAGTTGCATGCAGCCAGACCCGAAGGCGATCGCGCCCTCTAGTCACGCCATACTGGCTCGTGAGGATGATGTACTTCGTCTCGAAGACGTCTTCTCGATCTTGTTTCCTGGCGCTGACAGGTCAAAGGTCCGCAAGAACCACATACGGGACGCGGCGCGGCTCGTCCATTTCCACGCCATCATCCGGCTCGATGGCCGCGCCGGGCCGCGTACCTAGGTGTGCCTAGGCTGCGGCAGCGCCAGCGGTGTCGCGTAGCGGTGCGAGCGCCGTGCTCCAGGCGACGACCTGGTCCAGCATGGTGTTCAGCGCGGGCAGGTTGTAGTCGCCTGGCTTGAACACGCTGAAGTTCTCGAACTCGGTCATCAGCGACAGGGCCACCTGCTGGCGGACGTCGGCCATCTGTAGCTCCCCGGCGACGAGCCGGAGGTGCTCGACAGCTCGGGCCCCCCCGGTGCCGCCGTAGGAGACGAAACCGACCGCCTTGTTGTTCCACTCGGCGTACAGGTAATCGATGGCGTTCTTGAGCACGCCAGAGGTGCCGTGGTTGTACTCGGGTGTCACGATGACGAAGCCGTCAAAAGAGGCGATCTTCGCCGCCCACTGCCTGGTGTGCTCATTCTGGTACTGGCCGAGCGACGGCGGCAGCGGTTCGTCCAGGTGCGGGAGCGGGTAGTCACGGAGGTCGAGGAGTTCGAAGGAGGCGTCGTGGCGGCGCGACGCAACCTCCAGCACCCAGTGGGCGACCTGCTCGCCGTTGCGGTTGGGGCGAGTGCTGCCCAGGATGATCCCGATTCGGGTCACGGCTCTCTCCTATATGTGATTGCTGCGTCAAGCAAATTGATGCTAGCAGATGCTTCGTCAAACAAGTACTGTGGATTCCATGGCGAGAGCTGGCCGGGGACCCGCGGTGGTCCCCTTGAGCGCCGGGGAGGAGGCGTTCCTGCGCGCGTGGTCGCGGGCGGCCCTCGGCGTCCCCCGCGCCCTGGACGCGGACTTGCAGGCCGGGCAGGGCATGTCGCTGAGCGAGTACACCGCGCTGATGCACTTGTCCGAGGCGCCCGGGCGAAGCCTGCGGATGAGCGACCTGGCCTCCGCTTGCGCGCTCTCGCTCAGCGGCATGTCACGGATCGTGAGCCGCCTGGAGGCCCAGGGCCTGGTGGAGCGAGAGCGAGCATCCTGCGACGGCCGCGGGCTGAACGCCGTTCTCACCGACGCTGGCCTTGGCCGGCTCCGCCGCGCCTGGCCCGCTCACCTGGCCAGCGTGCGGCGGCACATGATGGACCACCTCGGCGAGCTCGACCTGCCAGGCGTCACCGCCGCCGTGCAGCGCTTCGCCTCCGGCACCCCGTGTGCCGGCCCGCAGCAGGAGGTTTGACGTGACATC
>Ga0137365_10001787_pt1 | contig 16919 bp, 8 predicted proteins | sample SagtaG_9_FD_104799 | JGI IMG/M metagenome (GOLD analysis project Ga0137365, IMG submission 104799) | Vadose zone soil microbial communities from Sagehorn Ranch, Mendocino, California, USA - Sage1_L_40_16 metaG | ecosystem: Environmental > Terrestrial > Soil > Vadose zone | place: USA: California...
CTTTCATTCTCTCCCTGGCATCATTACCAATGTCGTTTGCTGTTAAAAGTATACAATAACTTTTTTCTTTACCTCTTCCCACTCTGCCTCTTAATTGATGAAGTTGTGAAAGACCAAACCTTTCTGCACTTTCAATCACCATTATTGTTGCATTCGGTACATGGACCCCCACTTCAACGACAGTAGTTGAAACCATGATTTGTGTGTCGTTCGTAACAAAGCGATGCATATTTGTTTGCTTTTGCACGGGGGTTTGCCTGCCATGTACCATGCTGATCCAATATTTTGGTTCTGGAAAATAAGCCTTCACATTTTCATATCCCTTCATCAAATTTTCATAATCAAGTTTCGAACTTTCTTCAATCAACGGAAAAATAATATAGGCCTGTCGTCCCTTTGCAATCTCCGTCTTTATAAAATTCATTACCTGCGACCGCTTATTTTCATAACGGTGAACGGTAGTGATAAGTTGTCTCCCGGGGGGCATTTCATCCATAACACTATAGTCAAGATCGCCATACGCCGTCATTGCCAAAGTTCTTGGAATCGGTGTAGCAGTCATTACCAGGATATGCGGAGATATTTCTGATTTTTTCCATAATCTCGCTCGTTGAGCCACCCCAAACCGGTGCTGTTCATCAACAATCGCCAATCCAAGGTTTTTAAATTGCACTGTTTCCTCAATCATAGCATGCGTCCCTACAAGAATGTGCAGGCTTCCGTTTGCCAGCAAATTGAAAATTTCTTTTCTTTCGGATGTTTTCGTTGAGCCAGTTAATAGTTTGACTTTTACAGGTAAATCTTTTATCAACTCAATGATACTATTGTAATGCTGATTCGCCAATATCTCTGTAGGAGCCATCATGCAAGCCTGGTAACCATTGTCAATGGCGAGCAGCATAGTTAATAAAGCCACAATAGTTTTTCCGCTTCCTACATCTCCCTGCAGCAAGCGGTTCATTTGATGGCCTTTAGCTGTATCAGTTCTTATTTCTTTAATTACTCTTTTTTGAGCACCAGTCAATTCAAATGGAAGATAATTACTGTAAAATGTATTGAATAAATTACCTACTTTATCAAAAACAATACCTTTCGAAAAGCTGTAACGTTGAAGCCTCAGTTTACCTAACCGTATTTGAGATATAAAAAACTCTTCAAATTTCAATCTTCTCACTGCCTGATCATAGTTTTCTATAGAAGTAGGAAAATGAATTTGTTTATACGCTTCGTAGCGTGGAAAAAGTTTTAACTGTTTAAAAATTCCTGAAGGTATATTTTCGGGAATATCTTTTTCCCTGAGTATAGCAAACAATGCTTTTGTTAATTTCCCAATTGGTCTGCCACCTAATCCCTTTGATTTTAATTTTTCTGTGCTTGGATAAATGGGTTCAAGATAATTTTTACCTCCGGATATTTCTTCAGTCAGCAATTCCATTTCAGGGTGTACAATCTGAGGATAACCCTGGTAAAAACCAACCTTACCATAAACGAGATACCTTTCACCCTCTTTAAGAGTTTTTTGTATCCAACTGGCTCCTTCAAACCATACCAATTCAAGAAAGCCCGATTTATCTTTTAACTGGCCAACCAATCTTTTTTTCCCTTTTTTTTGTCCAACCAATTCAATCACAGATAAAATGCCGGCAACTTGTATATATTCCGTGGTAGAGGAAATATCTGAAATTAAATTCAGTTTTGTCTTATCCACATGGCGATAAGGAAAGTGATTCAGCAGGTCATTAAAAGTAAAAATGCCAAGTTCTTTTTTTAAAAGATCGGCCCGTTGCGGACCGACTCCTTTAAGATATTCTATCGGATGGGATAATATTTCAGGTGAAAAGGAAATAGCTTAATTGTTTCAACAAAAGTAGCAGAGCCAATCGAAAATGAACCGGTGTCCAAAATATAGCAGAATGGTTTACCAAATCTTTTACTTAATCTATTCGATGGCTTCACGCATTGATTTTTCCCACAGTACTGTTTGCCGTCCCGATATATAGTTGAAAAACCCTTTTACAAGACAAACATTCATAAACATAAAATAAAAAGGTATGTTCAAAATTCCCATGCGCCGGCCCGCTGCAATAAAAATTCGCCCTGCCAATGCAAACAAATAAAAAATTGCCTGGCCAAACAAAAAATATTGAAAAATGTAATGTTGATTCAACAATCCGATATTCGTTATCAAAATCAGGACTAATAACAATGGGCCGGCAATCCATCGCAATATACGCCTTGAGAAATACTGAATGGTTAACAGCGGATATTTAAAAATATTCATTCGATGTTTTAAATAAGAAACAGACTGGTAGGCCCCGGCTGCAATGCGTATTTTTCTTTTTTCTTCGTCAGCCAGAGATATAGATGGAGCTTCAATTGCGAAGGCACCGGGCTCATATTCTATTTTATATCCTTTGAGGCAAACTTCAACGGAAAAAATAAAATCATCCAATATCAAACCATCAGCAAAAGGTCGAAACAGTTTTGTACGGATAGAAAATAATTCTCCGGCCGCTCCTACAACAGTGTTAAAATCTGCCTCTTGTTTTTTTATAAACGATTCGTATTGCCAGTAAAGCCCTTCGGCCTGCCCAACAGCAGAAGAGCGACCATCCTGTAAGATTTTCTTTTCACCTGCCACACCTCCTACTCTTTCATTTGCATAATGACGAACCATTGCCCTGAGACAGCCCCGGTTCAACATTGAGTTAGCATCGCTGAACACAACAATGGGAGTTTGTACAAGCTGCATAGCTCTTTTTAATGCAGCCGATTTCCCATTTCTTTCGGTGCTATGTAATAATGTAATAGAATCATATCGTCCTATCATTGCTGCAGACCCATCTGTCGAACCATCTGTTATAAAAATGATCTTTAAAAGATGTCCCGGGTAATCAATTTCAAAACAGTTTTTTATTTTTTGCAGGAGAACAGACTCTTCATTATAAGCAGCCACTACCAGTGTCACTGGTAAAAGCTCAAATCTATCGTCAGTTTTAAAAGGATAAAAGATTCTCTTTATCTTATTCCTGATAAAGAGGATCAAGCCATAGCCAACGTAGCAATAAAATAATAGGGTTAGGCTAAACCAAAATAATATTTCCAAAGAAGCCATTTTTAAACCCCTTAAGTTAGTAAAAATCAGGGTGTGGCAAGGAAATAAATCTTTTTTAAACGGGACAATAAAATAATGTTGTGATTATTGAAGATTCTTTTATATTTTTCTGCTCCATTATCCTGTTGAAATATCGAAAAAACCGAACCCGAAATGAAAAATCTTATCTCACCACTTCTCCAAATAGATTTGCATTTTATTGATTACAAGTTCGCTTTATTATGTTTTGTCACAGCATTTGTTGTATCATTGGTCTCTATTCCTCTTGTTATAATGTTGGTCAATAAATACCGATTGCATGATATTCCCGATATAAGAAAAGAACATGTAACGCCAACTCCCACTTTAGGAGGCATTGCCATTATAGCAGGTATGATTATCTCACTGGCATTCTGGTTTCCATTTTCCATTTCCGATGAAACTATGACCTGCTTTTTTTCAATAGCGATTCTCTTTGTCATGGGAATTACAGATGATTTGAAAAATCTTTCGGCTAAATATAAATTGACAGTAGAAACAGCTCTGGCCTTGCTTATAACTTTATCAGGTACACGCATTACCACCTTCGGAGGGTTATTTGGTCTGAATGAATTGCCAATAACCGCACAATATTGCTTTACCATTCTTGTGATTGTAGGCATTACAAATGCTTTTAATCTTATAGATGGTATTGATGAGCTGGCGGGAGGTTTAACTTTTATGAGCCTTGTTACACTGGGCATCTTTCTTACAATGAGCAATGATAAAAGTTTTGCGCTGATTGCGTTTGCATTGGCCGGCGGTATATTAGCCTTCCTGTATTTCAATATGAACCCTGCAAAAATTTTTATGGGCGATACGGGTTCGTTAGTCCTCGGCTTTATAATCGCCATCTTGTGTACACGGCTAATACAGGCAAATAATATGGCGGTACAACCGTTGCTAAAAACCGCTCCTTTATTTGCCTTAGGAATGGTACTGATCCCCGTTTTTGACACCATGAGAGTATTTGCATTAAGAATCAGCAAAGGTCAATCGCCATTTAGTCCCGACAGAACCCATATTCATCACTTACTAACAAACGCTGGGTATAGTCATGGCTATTCATCGAAAATGATTTGCCTGATACACGGTTTTATCCTAATGCAGGTGTTTTGGTTGAAAGAATTTCGACCAGAATTTATCCTGTGCACCTTACTGGCTACCATGAGTATTGTTACAATTGCTTTTAATAATGTTCATAAGTTTAAACGACGGAGGAAACCGAGCGAACAATCTGTAAAATACGAATTAAGCTAGTACATTTTTTTTCTTTACCTTGTGTGAATAAAGTTAACCGCTGGTCTTACCGACCGATCACATGAGAAAATTTTTTTCGATCCCGCTGATGCGGGATTTTTTTACTTACTATTAAGATCTAAGCAGCTTCTAAAATTTTCATGAGAATATATTCTGCCTCTGAAAATTGATTATTGATATTATCTTCCTTTATCTGAAAAAGTTTCTCTAACCGTTTATTCGCGTACATGTCTTGGATAGCGGGATGCACATAATATTTCTTACAAACAGCCCTGGTGTTACCTAATTGTCTTGCTACCGCGTCAAGGGCCTCAACTATTTTCTTTTTTGTATCAGTTTCCGTTTCACAACAGCCCAATTTCTTAAAAACCTCAATGGCGTATACAGAGCCAGTCCAGGTTCTGAAATCTTTTGTAGTAAAATTGTCGCAAAAAATATTTTTTATATACTCATTTACCATTCCTGAATCAATTGATTTTCTTTCACCATTTTCATCATAATATTGAAAAAGCTCTTTGCCCGGAATATCTCTGCACTGTTTTACAATTCTTACCAGCCTTGTACTTTTCAAATCAATTTCATGATATATTCCTTTCTTTCCCCTGAAACAAAATTTTACTGATCTGCCATTAATTTTTACATGCTTATCCTGTAAGGTTGTAAGTCCAAATGACCCGTATAACTTTTCATATATGTCATTGCCGATACGAATATTTGTTTCCTGCATGATCAATACCAGGGCAGCCAATACTTTTTCCAAGGGTAAACCCTGTTTTGAAATATCTTTCGTCAGCTGTTCACGTATTGCAGGCAGTTTTTTTCCAAACGCAAGAAGTTGGTAGAACTTTGTTTGGTTTCTGAACTCACTCCATAAAGAATGATATCGGTACTGCTTTCTTTTTTTTGAATCAAAACCTGTAGCCTGCAAATGTCCATTTGGTAAACTGCATATCCATACCTTTTCCCAGGCAGGCGGAATGACAAGTTTTTTTATCCTTACAATCTCATTTTTATCTGTGATCCTTTTTCTCTCTTTAAAGTAAATGAAATTTTTTCCGCGTCTTACCCTTTCAATGCCGGGATCTTTATCAGAAACATACACAAGATTTATAGCCTCTGCACTCTTTTCAGTATCCAGTAAAAGCCCCCTTAATTTCTTTTTTGACAGTTTAAAATCGGTAATTGTTTTCATTATTCCTGTTATTCAAAATATCATGCTAAGGTTAAGTATGAAATGTAAAAACGATTCAAATGTGAAACATCGCCTGAATGGCACACTTCATGCTTCCTATTTGCCTGATTCCTCACCCTCGTTCTCAAAAGAAAGCGGGATCACCATACGAAACCAATCTTTTTTACAATAAGGGTACCGACGACCTGGCAGGCAAGGTGTGCGGTGGGAAAAAATTTTCCCATTTTGAAGGATTATGTCAACAAGGGCGCCCTTAACCTCTTCTGAAATGGAATGGATGCTATACAATAAAAAATTCGATTTTTTTAAATGCCATATAGTGTGATGCCGGCATAAAGGCTTTTATAATGAAAAATTTCATTCATGGACCTGTTACAAAAAGATAAGCTTTCGCGCTCAAAATCTCAGGGCAGTGAAAAAGAGAATGGAAAACTTGTTCATGAGGATCCTTTTGCCCTCATGGATCTGATCCCCCTTCCCGTGATTTATATAAACAAGAATATTCGTTATGAATATGTAAATAAAGCCTTTGCTGAGTTGTATGAAACAAAAAGTGAAAATATAATCGGTAAAACGATTCGTGAGTTTACCGGCCCTGAGTCCTATGTACATATCGAAGCCGAGGTGAAAAAAGCATTGTCTGGTGAAATTGTAAATTATGAAACGGAAATTCCTTATAAAGATACCTGCCGCTATGTTAAAGCAACTTATACTCCTGAATTTGACGGAGAGGGAAATATAAAAGGATATTTAGCCTTGCTGCACGATATTACTGAGAAAAAGAAATCTGAAAAAGAGTTAGAAAAAAAACAGCAGGAACTGCAGGATTATGTTGACAATGCTAATATAGGATTGCATTGGGTAGATGCTGAAGGAAAAATAATCTGGGCAAATAAAGCTGAACTGGATATGCTGGGTTACACAGCAGAAGAATATATTGGGCACTTCATTTCAGAATTTCATTGTAATAAAAAGGAAGTTGAGGATATATTAATCCACTTGTCAAATGAGAAAGCGATCCATCAATATGAAGCTGAGATGAAAAGCAAAGATGGAAGTATAAAAACAGTACTCATCAATTCAAATGTGCTGTGGGAGGACGGAAAATTTATCCATACGCGCTGCTTCACTGCTGACATAACCGCTCAGAAAACAAATTTCAATGCTTTACAGGAAAGTGAACAGCGATATCGTAACCTTATCCATTGCTTGCCTGCCGCAATTTATACTACAGACCAGGATGGTTACATAACAATGTATAACGATGCGGCGGCTGAATTATGGGGCCGTCATCTGGAAATTGGAAAAGATATGTGGTGCGGTTCCTGGAAGATATATGAAACAGATAGCATTACAGAAGTGCCATTAAGCCAATGCCCGATGGCAATCGCTTTAAAGGAAAAAAGAAAGGTTACCAGCAACGCCCCGTTCATTGTTGAACGGCCCGATGGAGAAAAAAGATATTTTATCCCTTATCCTGAACCCATTTTTGATTCAAAAGGAAACATGACAGGTGCTTTCAATATGCTTGTTGATGTGACAGAAAGCAAATTAGCCGAAGCAGAAAAATCAAAACTTGCCGCTATTGTTCAATCTTCAGATGACGCTATTATTGGCAAAACTCTGGATGGAGTTATAACAAGCTGGAATTATGCAGCGGAAAAATTATTTGGTTATACAGAAGAAGAAATGATCGGGCAGCCGGTAATGAAATTAATTCCAGAAGATCGAATGAATGAAGAACAGCAAATCCTCAACCGTCTGAGAAAAGGGGAAAAGATTAAGCATTTTGAAACAAAAAGAATAACAAAGCAGGGAAAAATACTAGACATCTCTCTTACCATTTCTCCAATCAGGGATTCAGCAAGAAAAATAGTCGGAGCCTCTAAAATTGCGAGGGATATTACTCTTCAAAAAGAGACGGAAAAGCTGATGCGTGAAAATGAAGAACGTTTCAGAATGGCTGTTGAAACGACCAATTTGGGTACCTGGGAATATAACCCACACAGCTTTAAACTATTTTGTTCACCTGAAAGCCGGAACATTTGCGGACTTCCTGATGATATAGACCCGGATTTCGAGGTTCTTTTTCATCATATATTCAAAGATGATAAAGATTATTTTTTGGAGCACATAAAGGAAGCTATCAACCCGGCCGGTGATGGGGAGTTTGACCTGCAATTACGTATTCATCGTTACAATGATAAAGAGGTACGCTGGGTACGTGTCCAGGGAAAGATGTTTTTTGACGTAAACCAGTTTCCGGAACGATTGATAGGAACGATGCTGGATATTACGGAAGAAAAAACAAAAGAACTGGAATTAAAAGAAAGTGTAGAGTTATTTCAAACGATGGCCGATAATGTTCCCGCTATGATCTGGATGTCGGGTACTGATAAATTTGAAGATTATTTCAACAAAACCTGGCTTTTGTTTACGGGAAGAACGCTTGAGCAGGAAGGTAATGAAGGATGGCTTGAAGGCGTACACCCTGATGATGTGCAAAAATGTATGGACACTTACAACGCTTCATTTAAAGAACAAAAAGGATTTTATAGTGAATACAGACTTCGCCGTAATGATGGCGAATACCGATGGATATCTGATAACTCTGTTCCCAGGTTTTCTTCCGATGGAGAATTTCTTGGCTTCATCAGCGCCTGTATCGACATAGACGATCAGAAAAGATTCAGAGAAAAGATCCAGGAGAGTGAGCTTTTGTTCAAAACTATTTCAAATGCATCTCCTGCGGCTTTATGGATGACAAATGAGAATGAAGAAAATATATTTGTAAGCGATACCTGGCTGAAATGGACAGGTAAGAATTTTAATGAAGTCATCAACGGGGGTTGGGCGCAGGCAGTGATCGAGGAAGACAGAGAGTCGATTGTGAATGAGTTTCGCGAATGTTTCAAACGAAGAAGACATTTTAAAGCGGAATTCAGATTTGTAAGAACCGATGGAGAGCTAAGATGGGCCCTTACAGAAGGCTACCCATTTTACAATTTCAATGAAGAATTTTCAGGTTTTGCCGGTTCAGTTACAGACATCTCTGAAATAAAAAAACTGGAGGAGCGCAAAGATGATTTCATCAAAATGGCGAGCCATGAATTAAAAACACCCATTACTTCTATCAATGGGTATGTTCAGCTGCTGATGAATATATATAATGAATCAGATGAACAAAGATTGCATTTATCAAAGCAAACAGTTAAGTCATCACTCACTACAATTTCGAAACAAGTAGTTAAACTTACCAGGCTGATCTCTGAATTACTCGATCTGTCAAAAATTGAATCAGGTAAACTTGAACTTCATAAAACAGAATTTGACCTGGCGGATCTTGTGGAAGAAACCGTTCAGGATATGCGTCAAACTTCTTCTAAACATGCTATCATTTTACATAATGATTTCGAAGGAAAAGTATTTGCAGATAAAGACCGAATTGCTCAGGTTTTATTGAATCTTTTGACGAATGCTATCAAATATTCTCCGGATGCAGACAATGTTGAAGTATTTGTAGAAAACAATAAAAAGTTGGCAATTATAAAAATAAAGGATTCCGGGATTGGCATTGATCAAAAAGACCATCTTAAAATATTCGAACGTTTTTACAGAGCGGAGGGAAAAAGTGAACAAACATTTCCCGGCTTTGGCATTGGCCTTTTCATAGCCAGTGAAATTGTTCATCGTCATAATGGAACGATCAATGTAAAAAGTGAAAAAGGGAAAGGCTCAGAATTTATTGTCACATTGCCTGTTCAGTTTAATTGAGCTTTTCCATCTTTAGCGAACTAATGAAAAACTATATATGCAGGAGCTGACTGCTACCTCATTATCGGTAAAACTGCAAAGCTTTTCCTTGCAGGAAATGAAAAATTTTTTCATGCAGGCCCCTGCCGCCGTTGCCATTTTAAGCGGGGCCGAGCATCGGTATACACTGGCTAATCCCGGGTATGAAAGACTTTTTGGCCGAACAGAAGACCAATTGATCGGACGCAGTATAAAAGAAGCATGGCCGGATCTTGAAGGACAGAGAATATATGAGCTTTTTGATAAAGTTTACACAACTGGTGAACCATTTTCCGCCAATGAATTTCCTGCTACTTTCAACGATAATGGAATAAAAAAAACTTGCTATTACAATTTTACTATTTACCCAATTAAAAATTCTGCGGGCCAGGTTACCGATTTAATGGTAGATTTTTATGAAGTGACGCAACAGGTATTGACCCGAAAAAGAGTTGAGGAAAGCGAAGAACGATTTCGTGCGCTGGCAACAGAATCCCCTCTTTTCGTTTGGCTCACCGATGAAAAACTTCAAACAATCTTTTTGAATAAAACCGGTCTTGAATATTTTAATATTGATGCAACAATAAAATTTGTTGATCTCTCCTGGAAAAAATTCATTCATCCTGATGATTTAGACAGCGTACTGGACGTTATGAGAACATCGATAAAAAAACGTGAGCCATACACATTAAAAATGAGATTGAAAAGCGGTACTACCGAAGAATACCGTTGGTTCCTTGACAAAGGAATGCCAAGGTATAGCCATGAAAATTTTATAGGGTTCATCGGTACCAGTATGGATATTCATGAACAAAAAATGGCCGATGAAATTATCAGGCAAAGTGAAGAAAAATATAAAAAGCTCTCAGCCACCCTGGAAGAACAAGTGAATCAACGCACGGCTGACCTGGTAAATACGCAAAACTTTCTCCAGCAATTGATCGATGCTTCTGTTGAATTTATTTCTGTGATTGGCAAGGACCTTCGTTTTATCACAATAAATAAAAAGTTTGAAGAAGCAATGGGGCTCGATCGAAAAGACATAAATGGAAAACATCTGTTTGAAATAAATCCAAAAGAAAAAGGAACTGTTCAACATGAAAGTATTTTGAAAGCCTTACAGGGAGAAACTGTTTACCTGGATAAGCGTCAGGCAATAGCCAGACCTGATTATTTTGTTGACACTTATTTCATTCCTTTAGTTTCAGAAGGTGCGGTGGAAGGAGTTATTGTTATGTCAAGAGATGTAACGGAGATCGTGCGATCAGAATTGATACTTGAAAATAAAAACAAGGAGTTGATGGAGGCTCAGCAAATCGCCCAGCTCGGAAGTTGGGATTGGAACATAGCCACCGACGAAGTGAATTGGTCCGACCAGATGTACCATATTTATGGCTATGGTGATGAAAGATTTCCGGTCAATTTTGAAAAAGCCATTGAGAGAATGCTGCCGGAAGATGCTGAAAAAACGAGAGGCCGAATGAAAGAATCCAGTGATGAAGCGCAACGACTCTTCAAAGAAAAAGGGGAGATGGTGTTTAACAACCCCATTGCTGAATATCCGATCTTTTTGCCGGATGGTTCAAAAAAAATTCTTCGGGGAGCAGGAAAAATAATTCTAAATGATGAAGGAAAAATTTCCCGGGTCATTGGTACTGTCCAGGATATCACCGAACAAAAAAAGTCAGAGGAAAAGGTCAGAGTTATTAACAAAAAGCTTAACGAAGCCCAACAAATTGCAGAATTAGGAAGCTGGGAGTGGGACATGCAGACCAATGAGCTTAGCTGGTCTGAGAACTTATACAATATCTATGGAGTGAATCCCGATGAGGGTATCAATTATGAAAAATTTATTTCGCTGATACATCCTGATGACCGCGAGTATATTGAAAAATTTATTGAATTATCATTTAAAACCAAAAGTTTCCGGGAGTTTTATCATCGTATCGTTACTCCTGCCGGTCATGTGAAAACCCTTCATGCACGTGGTGATGTTATTGTTAATGACAAAGGCAGGATATTAAAGATGATAGGAACAGGCCGGGACGTGACGGCTGAAAAAATCATCGAAAATAAATTGATTGAAACCAATGAAAAATTGGAACAGCGAAATTTGTTTGTCGAAAAGCTCATCAACTCTTCGCTTGACCTGATCATGGTTGTAGACAAGGAATTCAGGTTTCTCACTGTTAATAAAAAAGCAGAGTCGGTCATCAAATCCTATTACCCAGGTGAATTAGTTGGAAAAAAGATAACCGAGGTGAATCCCTTAATAAAGAATTCTGAGGCTCACGAGGATCTGCTCAGAGCCTTTAAAGGGGATATTATTATCCGGGACAAGGTAAAATCAGCTTTCTCTGAAAACTACTATGAACACAACTATGTTCCTTTGCTCAATGCTTCCGGCGAAATATATGCCGTCATGCTTATCAGCCATGACATCACTGAAAATATAAAGCAGCTGGAAGAGTTGAAAAAATTAAATGAATCGGACAAACTAAAAAGTGATTTCATCAAAATGGCCAGCCATGAATTAAAAACTCCCGTCACTTCTATAAAAGGATATACACAACTATTATTGACAGCACTAAAGAAAGAAGAGGAAGAGGAAAAAACGATATCGCCCCTGTTAGTTAAATCATCATTAATTAGCATCGATAAACAAGTTACGAGGCTAACCAGGTTAATGTCTGAATTGCTCGATCTTTCCAAAATTGAAACAGGGATGCTTGTGCTGAATAAAGAGTTGTTTAATCTTAACGAATTAGTCATTGAAACTGTACAGGACATTCTTTATACTAATTCAAAACACAGCATCAATGTTTTCCACGATTTTGCCTGCAATGTGTTTGGAGACAAGGACAGGATAGGACAAGTTCTGATCAACTTCCTGACCAATGCGATCAAATACTCACCCAATTCAGATAAAGTAGAGGTATGGATAAAGCAATTGAACGAGAATCATGTTTCAGTAAGTGTGAAAGATTATGGGATTGGCATCGAAAAGAAATATCATGAAAGAATATTTGAGCGCTTTTACAGGGCGGAGGGTAAAGAAGAACAAACCTATCCTGGTTTTGGTATTGGTTTGTTTATTGCAAAAGAAATTATTCAGCGGCATGATGGTTCAATATTATTAGTTAGTGAAAAAGGAAAAGGCTCTGTTTTTACTTTTAATTTACCGGTTGTCTCTTAAACAAATATATAAATGAATAAAAAGACAAAGGTCCTGGTTTTGGATGATGACCCTGATATTGGAACAATGATCAAAATGATGCTGGAGTATAAAGGATATACGGTAACCGTGTCAGACAGAGCAGATCATGCGGCTGAAGTTCTGATGAATGATGGCTTTGATCTGATAATTATGGATATGCTTTTATCCGGTGTGAACGGAACTGACCTTTGCCATGAATTTAAAAAGAACGGTAACCTGGCCCATATACCCGTAATCATGATCTCTGCTCATCCCAATGCAAAAGATATTTGCCTGCAGGCCGGAGCTGACGAGTTTATTTCAAAACCTTTCGATATGCAGGATATTTTATCAAAAATTGATCGTCTTATTAATAAATCAAATGAAAAAAGAGAGGTCGTGAGTTGAATATTTAAATGACCTGACTGACATGAATAATTTTTTCAGACGGCTTTCATTAACAACAAAACTTTTATTGCTCACCCTGTTTCCTATTGCCTTTATCATTTATTTATCTATTGGAATTTATAATGAAAAATCAAAGAAGGTACAATTGCTTAAAGGTTATATTGACCGTATTAATGAATCGGTCGAAATCTCAGACCTGATTAACGCTTTACAGGTTGAACGCAGGCATAGTTTTGCCTATGCCCTTAAAAAAGATATTGACTCCCGTGCACAAATGGAAATTCAGCGTCCTGTTACAGATCTTGCGATAAAAAAACTTGACCAGCTAAAAGATTCCACTCTCAAAAACTTTGAAGATTATACTTCTCTCAGAAACCTCGGTGCCATTCGTACCGCTATTGACAGCGGCACTTCCCAGGACTTAGTTATGCAATATTATACCACTGCAATTTTCAGGCTCAATACTCTCAACCAAATTGTGCCTGTTGCTAACAACCGCTATTTGAAACCAGTATTTAATGATCTTGTGACTCAGAAAATTTTGTCTGAAATGGTAACTTACCTGGGAATTATCCGGGCTAATTTTTATAATGTATTATATACGAAAAAAAACATGGCAGGCACACTTTATGGCTTGTCAGGTGTATATGATATTTATAAAAGCTATGAAACCGAATTCTCAGCAAAGGCTTCCACTCAATCGCTGGAAGAATATAAAAAAATACGAAAGAATACCAAGCTGGCACCGACCTTGAATTACATTAACAAAGTATTTCAAAAATTTTCTTTTGATAGCCTATATGAGGCTGAGGATTGGTGGAAAACATCGGGCGAAGGAACTGACCAGTTAAAAATTTTTCAGCAGGACCTGGCACGTCGTGTACAAGTGCGAATGAATGGGGTGTATAATGATGAATTGATCGCGAAACAGCGAACATTGATCTTGCTCATAGTTGCATTGGTTTTTTTATTTGCGATCATGTTTTATACGACACATATCATTACACAGATGCTCAAAGGCCTGAATGAAGCAGCTCAAAAAATAGCAGGAGGTCTTACGGGTGTGCCGATAAAAAATGTTTCAAATGATGTAATAGGAAGTTTGGGAGAATCTATTTCAAAAATTGATGCTCATAATAAACAATTGGCCGATGCCGCTGATGCTATTGGCAAAGGAAATTTTAATATACCTTTTGATCCGCGTAGCGAAGATGATGTATTAGGCAGCGCCATTATCAGGATGAAAGATAACCTGCGGCGGTTTACCATGGAGATTGAAAAAAATAAAGAACAGTTCAGGCAGGTTGCAGACAGTGCACCGGTTATGATCTGGATGACCGATGAAAATAAACAATGCAATTTTGTAAACAGGGGATGGTTGAAATTTACGGGCCGGAGAAAAGAAGAGGAAATGGGATATGGATGGATAGAAGGCCTGCACCCGGATGATTATGCCCGATGCGCTGAAATTTTTGATGATGCATTTATTGAGCGCAAACAATATTCGCTGGAATATCGCTTCAAAAGAGAAGATAGTGAATACAGATGGTTAAGAGAAACGGGGGCACCCAGGTATTCAGCAGATGGAAAATTTGAGGGGTATATCGGCACCTGCATCGATATTCATGAAATGAAAATGCATGAGCAACGCAAAGATGATTTCATCCGGATGGCAAGCCACGAATTAAAAACTCCTGTTACCTCCATAAAAGGATACGTGCAACTCCTATTAACCATGTTCAGAGATGCTGATGGGGATCAACAGCAATTTTCTCCACAAGCCCTACAAACATCGTTAGCTACAATTGATAAGCAGATCATAAAATTAAACCGTCTTATGTCGGAATTGCTGGATCTTTCACGAATTGATTCGGACAGGCTTGAATTAAATATGCAGGATTTTGATTTGAATGAACTGGTTGTGGAAACGGTAAAAGATGTTCAACAAACAACTAAGCATGAAATAATCATTAAAGAGAATGCGGACTGCAAAGTGTTCGGAGACAAAGACCGTGTCAGCCAGGTTTTATTTAACCTGTTAACAAATGCAATAAAATATTCACCGAAAACAAATTCCATCGAAGTAAATGTTTACCAACCTGCTCGGCATTCAGTTTCAGTTAGTGTGGCGGATCATGGAATCGGCATTGATAAGAAAGATCACCAAAAAATATTTGAACGCTTTTACCGGGTAGAAGGAAAAACCGAACAAACTTATCCGGGTTTTGGCATTGGCTTGTTCATTGCCAGTGAAATTGTGAACCGTCATCATGGGACCATATCAGTAGAAAGCGAAAAAACTAAAGGTTCAACATTCACTTTTACTTTGCCAATCTCGGCTAATTAGTCAATCATTAAAAAGTTATCAAGTATAATGCGGATAAGGGATTTATAGTATAATTTATGCTGTTGAATCTGCAAGAAAATTAACTTAACCATTAAATTCCTTGCAGATTTTATATGCTATCCAAAACTACTAATTCTGACCAAAAGGGTTTTTACAGCACTTTCGAGGAACAGTTAAATCGGAAACATCCTCTATACATTTTGGCTAATCAAATTAACTGGCAACAATTTGAGGAAAGCTTTAAAGATTTGTATTGTCCCGATAATGGACGGCCTGCCAAACCAATCCGCCGCATGGTATCCCTGCTGATGTTAAAGCATATTCGCAATCTTAGTGATGAAAGTGTAGTAGAACAGTGGGCTGAGAATGCCTACTATCAATATTTTAGCGGTGAACAAAGTTTTGTAGCCAAAGTGCCGTGTGAAGCTTCAGAACTGGTTCATTTCAGAAAACGCATTGGAGAAAAAGGTATAGAGCTGATCTTAAAAGAAAGTATCGGCGTCAATGGCAAAGATGGAAGAGAAGATGAAGGCACTGTAGATACTACTGTTCAGGAAAAAAACATCACTTATCCTACCGATAATAAACTGTACAGAAAAATAATAAACAAATGTATAGCCATAGCCCAGGATCAGGGGATTGAATTAAGGCAAAGTTATCGCTGCACTATAAAAAAACTTGCTTATCAGCAACGTTTCCGTAATCATCCTAAAAATTATAAAAGGACACGCAAAGCAGATAAGAAAATAAAAACCATCGCAGGGCGCCTGGTGCGGGAATTGGAAAGAAAATTACCGGCAGCAGTTAATGCTGATGATTTGGTACTGTTTAAAAAAATATTATTGCAAAAGCGCAGTGATAGTAATAAAATTTATAGTCTGCATGAGCCGCATGTACAATGTATCAGCAAAGGCAAAGAACATAAAAAGTATGAGTTTGGAAGTAAGGTATCCATCATCACCACTAAAAAAAGCGGAGTCATCATTGGTGCATTGAACATACCTAAAAATGATTATGATGCACATACGGTAGACCCAGCTTTTGTACAGCAACAGCGATTAACTGGTATTACACTCAAACGAGCTTTTATGGATAGAGGTTTTAAGGGAATCAGCGAGGTAAGAGGAACTAAAATAGAAATACCTAAACCCTTTAATAAAGCTCTCAATGGCTATCAACAAAATCAATTAAAGAAAGGCTTTAAACGAAGAGCAGCTCTGGAACCCAAGATCGGGCATCTTAAAGAAGATCATCGCTTAAGCCGCAATTTTTACAAAGGTATTAAGGGAGATGATATCAATGTAATGCTTGCTGCTGCTGCAATGAACTTCAAAAGAATGATGAACATCTACAAAAAGATGTTTTTGGCTTTTATTTATCGAATATTACAAATCTTTATACAGCCCTTGATATCTCAAAATTTTTACCCTTCAGTTATGCAATGAGTTTTTAAGGGTCGACTAATTATAGCACCTTGGTTGTTTGCCGCTTCCACTTTCTTTTGGCAAAATGGTGAATATGGAGTTGAAGCGGCTACGCTGATTATCTTTTCAATGTTTTTTGGATCCAGGCCTTCAGAGGCCTTTTTTCA
>Ga0137365_10001798_pt1 | contig 16862 bp, 13 predicted proteins | sample SagtaG_9_FD_104799 | JGI IMG/M metagenome (GOLD analysis project Ga0137365, IMG submission 104799) | Vadose zone soil microbial communities from Sagehorn Ranch, Mendocino, California, USA - Sage1_L_40_16 metaG | ecosystem: Environmental > Terrestrial > Soil > Vadose zone | place: USA...
GATCAGTTTCTGGAACAGGGCGACGGCACTATTGCTGGTGTTGCCCTGGCTCCAGTCGAAAGTACGTCGATCATCCGGGTCGGCACCTCCCTGCATACCATACTCATCTCCGTAATAGATGGTTGGCATGCCGACGTAGGTCATCTGGAAAAAGGCCGCCAGGTATGTCTGGTAGATGTCTCCTCCCGCACGTTGTCCGAAACGTGTTATGTCGTGGCTGGACAGGAAATTTGCCATGAAGTACTCTCATAGAGCGGTCCCTGGTCGTGAAAAAGACCATACGCTTCTACATTATTATCGTTTGAAGCTGCATGTGTGGAAAGAGACGATGGCAGAAAAGCGAACAACAAACACAAACAGAGCAACGGCCCCAGGGCTCTGGAAGAAAAGGATTTAGGCATGATCGATACCTCCAACAATGGACATATGAGAGTGTACGGCCTCTTCAGACAAAATTTGCGCAGAGAACTGCCGTCCTAAAAAAGAACGATCTGCCACCTGGACATTGTCGTGTACAGTATCGTGCTGCAAATCCGATCCCTGCGAGACCGGAGCTAGCTTTTAAGTTAGCATTGACAAATAGAACATAAGTTCAGTATACTAAGCACATGTTAGTGCAAGTCCTCCCTGACACCATGACAAAACTTGCCCAGTTGGGTGATGCGACCATATACGAGCCTGCTGGCGACCAGCCGCAGCAGGAACGTCGTCGTGCAGCTTATCAATCGCATAGTCTTGCCGAGTGCATCACAAATGTGTCAACCCCAAAGGGATCGCTGCCTATCTTAAAGACTATGGTAACAACGTCAATAGTCAGTTTCTTGAGGTTCTCAGTAAGATTTGCTAACTCTTCCTCGATGACCTCTATATCTCTCTTTATCTGTTCCAGACGTTGCGCTTTTGCTTGTGACCGTCGCACACGCGCTTGTTTCAAGTCTCCTAAATTGGCTATTCGTAAATGGGCAAACATCCTGTTCACCACAGCGCACTCTAGCTGCTGTGCGTTCACACACAGGAGACAATCATGGACTAACCCGCGCCTCACAGAAATGGTATAGCTGCCATATTGTACGGCCTTCCCAGTCAAGCCACTTCTGGTAAAGTACACCGCACCGTTTTCATGCGTCGTTTCTGGCTTCAGAAGAGGCTTAAGAACAAGTGCAGCGCGTAAATTCCTCTGTTGTGTGAAGCGGGGAAACACAGGTTTGCCTGTTGGCGTGCCGTCTGGCCGGATTATCTTGAGATGGTCATAGACGAGCCAAAACCTATCCTCATCAATGATTGGGTCATGGTGGTTGTAGATGATTTTCCCTTTTCTCTTAATGGCTCCTATGTTCACAATGTTACAAAACATGTGCTCCAATCCTCTGCGGGTGATACGATACCCTTTCCCACTCCGGCACAAATCTAATGCGATGTGAATGGTGTAGTCTCCCTTGAATACCCACTCCTCAAACTCCGGATAGATGTACTCTTTTCCCTCCAACTCCAGGCAAAGGGCTTCTATGTCAAACCCTAACTCGATGAGCCGGTCATATAAGCCAAGGGAAACCGCGATGTGGGGTTCGTAGGGGATCATCTTGCCGTAGGTTAGGCTATCTTTCCGTTTGTCCACGATGAAGTTCACAGGGATTGCGCCAAGCCCAGCCCATTGCCCGCTCTCTGCCGCCAGATACCTTCTTCGTAACATCGTTCCCCGGATATGCGTCTCGATGTAGGCGGCGGCCATCTGCACCTCCATCCTAAATAGCTCTGCGTGGGACGGATTGGCGAAGTTGTAGGTCATGCGTTTGCTCGAGATGTGGACGTAGCAGTCATTGTCCTTGCATATCTTGATAAATATATTTGAGTCGATGCGGTCTTCGTCGCGAAACAGGCGGTCGACGTATTCGGCAACTACCACTCCTACCCTGCCGCTCTCGATCAGATCGCAGATCGTTTTTAACCCCGGGCGGCGGTCGATGGACCAGGTCCCCGAAGCGTTTTTGATCGTCACGTTCCCATAGGAGTCGACGACCTGGTTTTCGATGAACAGCGTTACCTTTCCCGTTGTACCGTCGTCTCGAAATCCTAATTCTTTGGTGTAGGCCAGAAGCATCACCGTTTGTGAGATATGTGATTGGATATTTTTCACTACCTGATCTTTTGAGGACTGTCTGCCGTATGCAAAAGCGTCACGACTTATATCGATCTGTGGGTTATACAGTTCCTCGACAGTGTATTCTCGTCGGAGCTTCTTATCCTTCTTGGCCATTCGTTTCGCCTCCGGTTCGTTGTTTCTTCGTCTCATCGTCATAAGTGGTAGTCTTCTTTTGTGTATCTTCCTTACTGCTCTGCTGGCGTGGATGCGTCCTTTTTCTCGGACTCGCCAGGAAAAGCTCAATAAGGGCTCTGCCGAGAAGCTCCTGCTCTATCTTGTTCATGCTCTTCACTCCTGCTTGCAGACTGAGTAGGGAACCGGTCATCTTTTGAGAAAAGTGTAGCATCCATTGAGGCCCTACACTAGAAGTGCCAATCCAGATTTTCCTTCCGATTTACGAAGGTTTTCCTTCCGACTATGGGAAGATTTTCCTGGATGTGTTGCGGCAAAATCACCGGTATTTTTAATCTCCGGAACGCTTACCTTTCTTCGAAGCAAGTGTACTGGATATCCAAGCCCAATATTAGTAGGCTAGTGCCAGATTTTTCTTCCAGTTGTGGAGGATTTTTCGGCGATGTTGACGCTGCGATGTGGGTACTTTCTCTATCTACATCTGTTCCCGTGATCGTCAAGAGCAGGTGGGCATAAGCAGGAGCTGGCTTTTGACCATCAATGATCACGATCTTTTACGCACAGCAAGGACCTCCTTCCAGGTCGTCTCAGTATAACCTACAGGAATATTGAGTACATCATCTCAGGTAAGCCGAGCGAGACGAGCGCTCGTGCGCAATTCGTTGCCCTCAGAGCCACCTGAGATGAAAACTAGGATTAGCCTCTACATGGCTTGAGCCGATGAGAAACGTGCTACAAAAACGACAGCTTGAGAGCCAGGCCGGGGATTTGCACCCGGCACCACGCTTTAACGGAACTGGCTGGTTGGGCGGGTTTCCCCGCTGAACTGCTTGATCCAGGCATCGAAGGTCATCTGGTTGCGTCCGCTCCACTGCTTGCGGAAGCGTTCGAGGTCGAACTCGGTTCTGGCCTGGGGCAGCACTTGGGGGTGCATCCTGACATGTAAGACAAAAGCATAAACAGTGATCTCTGCTCCTCAACCACGGTGAGCCGCCGTCTCGGCCACCAGAACATGCCGAGGATGGCCGCAGCGAGGATGCCGACGAAAACAATGCTGCTCAGTACCTCGCCGCGGCTCACTGCGAGGAGAATGACACCTGTGATGAGCGTTACCGGGCCGGTGACCGTGAGTGTGAAGACGGTGGCAAAGGTGATCATGTCCCTGGCCTCTTTCAATGGATCCCTGTGTGCTGCTTTCATGTTCATTCTCGCTTTCAGTTACTGACCCACAGCGACGGCTTCCGTTTCAATGGAACGTTCACTTTCAGCCACTTTCACGCCTTCAAAAAATGAGTGTTTCTTTCGAGGTGATGATCCCGGTATTGATGACGCGTAAGCCTCTCACCCCGTTGGTGCAGTTGGGAGAGTCCTGTCGATGCGAGCGGCTTATGATATCCACTGCTGAGGAGACATCGATATGCGGCTCAAACCTGACGCATCCTCCCTGTCGGCAGACCTCGCAAAACCAGACTTGTTTGTCCACGATAGTGAGATCCTTTCTTATGGTCTGAGTATTCCTGCACGCCACGTATCCAGCGCATGCTTGAGTGATGCGATATAGGCCGCTTCGTCGTTGTTGTCGCTGGTGGGTGCGTACACCGGAATGATTTTTTCGATGGTGGTGAGTCCGCGCTGTGCTATGTAGTAGTTGCGGATGAGTTCGTACCATGCCTGGAAGCCGTCTTCCCAACTTGCGAATGAGGCATATCCTCCACGGTCCTGGTCGACACAGGCAACATTGGGAATGCACCGTAGGTTGCCAAGGGAAAGCGTTGTGCGTGCTTCACCAGCCGTTCCAAAGGTGCTTTCGTGCAGAAAGAAGGCCAGGGCAAAGGCCGGATCGATGCCATATTTGACGCCCAGATCGTAGAGTGCCTGTCCACGGCCCTCGGCGGGCGAGTGGTAGCTGGCAAGCACCTGGTTGAGAAAGGCGGCGCTGATCGTTGGTTTGCCCAGCACGGAATGGACCCCGCCCGTGGCAGGGGTGGTCACGGGAGGAAGGCTCGTTCCCTTGGGATACACGATCACGGCGAACCCGCGCCAGTACTTCAGGAACGTCTCCTGCACCATGTACTGCATATTCAGCTTGCTTGAGTCCGCCAGGTGAACGTACTGGATGCCTTTCGAGGTGTAGCTCCCGCGCACCACGAGCAAATGTCCACCACTCCACGTGTCTAGCGGGAAGCCCACGATCACGGGCGTTCCGCTGTCGGCGGCCTTGAGCACGTCGGCAAGCGTTGGGGTATGGAGCCAGGAGGTCTGGAACCCGAACGGTGCCACGGTGCGGTCGATGCCAGCAGGTTCGAGCAAGCCTGAGTCTGGTGTGATCTCATGCAAGCCCACCTCGACCTTAAGCACGTCGGCGATGCGGTAGTGGTGCCCGTAGCTGTTCATCACAAAGGTCATAGAAGAAGTCGAGCAGGTCGATGGAGACCATGTGTTGTAATCCTGCTGTGGGTTGTACTGTGCTGGATCAAGCTGGTTCATCCGGGCAATGCTCTGGGCATGTGCGACAACACTTCCTGTGTGGGTCGTGGTGGTTCTCGCCGGCGGGATGGGTTGCCCCTCTCGCGTTCCTTGCTGCACGATGTTCGAGCCTATCAGGCTGTTCGCCTGTCCAGACGTACGTGTCAGCGAGGCGTTGTAGGTGCCAGCATGCGTGAGCATGAGAACAACCAGGCCCAGAAGGCCCATCATGCAGATGATGATCGTGTATGCGCTCTTCATTCTCAGTGTTCCTGCTCCTGTGCTTTTCACAGGTGAGAGTGCTCTCTGGGTGCGTGCCGACTGTGGTGCGGTAAGAACGCGGGCACTGCTGATCATGTCTGGGTGTCCTTTCTCCGGGTGTGTCTCTACGGAATGAGAGCGTTGTGGAAACGGTCGTTATCAAAAGGTGGTTAGTCGTATGTAGTCATAGTCCTTAACGCGGAGAAAATCTCTCTTTTTCTGGCTTGCTGACGGTATATACTGAGTAAAGGATGTTAGTTGCTAACGTCCTCTACGTGCGAAGCACTTGAGAGAGGGGAAAATCGTCATGCGGGTCCAAGAGATTTTGACAACAGATCGAGAGAAACGATATGTGGTTGTGGATGACAATGGGGAGTTAGTCGTTCCAGCGATTCGCTACCTCAAGTACTTAGACGCAATTGGTCGGGCACGAAACACGCTGCGAACCTACGCTCAGGGCCTCTCGTTCTACTTTACGTATCTCGCACAACAGAATCTCAACTATCAGCAGGTCACGCTCGACGATCTCGGTGGATTTGTGCTCTGGCTTAAGAATCCGTACCGTTCGCTGAAAGTACTTCCAGTACAACCCGTGGCCCAAGCACGGTCCAACCGCACAATCAATCTGATCATCACTGCCGTTTCGGGTTTCTACGATTACCTCTGGCGGCAGGACGATCTGGCCGCAGACCTCAATGAGAAAACTCGTGCGTACCTCCCAGCTCGCTCCCGTTCATACAAGAGTTTTTTGCATCATCTTGCCAAAGGGCAACTTGTCGAAAAGAACCTCCTCAAGCAACAAACGCCGAGACGAGGGCAACCGAAGACGCTCTCGAAGGAGCAGATCGAAGCATTAGTTACTGCCTGTGACAATATTCGTGACCAATTGCTGTTAACACTGCTTTATGAGAGCTCCCTCCGGATCGGGGAGAGCCTTGCGCTGTGGATTGAAGATGTCAATGTAGATGGCCGCAAGATCCACGTTCGAGATCGTGGGCCTCTTTCTAACGACGCTGAGATTAAGACGCCTGCCAGTTGTAGAAGTGTAGATATCTCTGAGAATCTCATCAATCAGATTCTGGACTACCTCGTCATTGTGCATACTGATAATGTGGAAACGAACCACTTGTTTATCAAGCTGCGCGGTGTCAATGCTGGTCAGCCACTCTCCTATGCCGATGTCAATGCCCTGTTTCAGCGGCTCAAGCACAAAACGGGCATTGATGCTCATGCGCATCTCTTGCGCCATAGTTCTCTCAGCAACCTCGCCAAAAATGGTTACCGACCAGAAGCACTACGTGAACGAGCTGGACATGCACAATTTCAATATACCTACCAGCTCTACGTGCATCTCACCGACGAAGAGATGCGGCAAGAGTGGGAGCGAACAGAAACGCAGCTTCGTCTTGGAAAGCCTGTACGATTGGAGCAGGTGCCATGACATCATACGTCCATGCACTCGTCTCTGCACATCAAACTGATCCAGTTGAAGCTGAACTCGCAAGAGATATCTGGGATGTACGCCTCATTGCTGGGACTCGATATTCAGCAGGTAGGAGCATTTTCTATCTGAAATTTACGCAGGTATCCCCAGCATTCCGTTCCGTGGTCAAAAGGTACATGAGGCCAATGATCGTTCGGTACACGGTTGACCATTGCAGAAACCAAATACGGCATCTCCGAATCTTCCTTGACTTTTACGCTACAAGATATCCAGACACCGCTCATTTTCAGCCGCTCAAGAGAGATGATGTAGAAGCTTATCTTCTCTATCTCAAGACTCAACGTGGCAAATCGTGGAGCGTTGGGGGAATGGGATACACCATCTCGACACTCAGACAGTTTTTAGAATACCTTGAACAGACATCTGCCTCCGAAGCTCCTCATCTTCCTGTCACAAAATTAGTGTGGCAGAGCGACTTTGGCAAGAGGCCCAATTACTACAGAGGAGAAACGGTTAAATATATTCCAGAAGGGGTCTTGCAACAACTTGATCAACATATCCACAAGCTCCCACCGGCTTATTTGTCTGTAGCTATCGTCCTGCGTGCTTCAGGCTGGCGCATTTCGGATGTCTTGAATCTTCGCTACGAGACGTGTTTAGAGCGTACGTCGAGTGGATGGTGGCTTTGCGGTGACATTCTCAAAACGCAAGTGCTCAATCACCGCGTCCCCATTTCAGACGAAATTGCTACTTTGGTGGCTACCCAACGAACTCTTGTGAAAGAGAAATACTCTTCTGAAGCAAATCCTGAGCGGTATCTCTTTCCTGCACACACGAAAAAGCGAGCCGGCTTTCCCATTCATGCAGTTTCGTTCCAGTATGCACTCAATCGCCTCGCCCAAAAGTACGAGATCAAGGACGATGTCGGGAATATTTTTCACTTCAAATCCCATGCGTTTCGTCACACAAAAGCGGTGGAATTGATCAACAATGGCATGAACCTGTTTCATGTACAGAAATGGATGGCTCACCTTTCTCCCGAAATGACGATGGTGTATGCTAAGCTGCTTGACCCAACAATGCGACGTGCATGGGAGGATGCATTTGCGAAAGGAGCTGTACGGATTGATGTTTCTGGAGTACCAAGGTCAGTCGATTCTGGACAACTTGCAAACGAGAACGAGATCGAATGGGAGCATATCCGCCACAACCTGGACGCAGTTCGCTTACCTAATGGCTATTGTTTCAAGCCTAAGAAGGCTAATTGTCCGACGCAAGACACGCCCTGCTACAGTTGTCACCATTTCTGTACGATCCCTGATTTTCTCCCACAGTTTGAGCGTGAGGAACGAGAGATGCGTGAGCTGATCGACCTGGGTGAAAAAGCCGGGAGCGAGATCTGGGTCGAGCGCAACACGCAGAAGCTCAACCGCTTGCTTCCCGTGATTCAGGTTCTCCGTAAGGGTGATTTGCATCATCCGGCAGGCAAAGCCATGCGCGAGTACACATCAGAAGAAAGGGTGAAGCGAAATGCCAACTGACCTATCCACGAGGCCAAATATTAGTGGCCTGCTGGTGCATGCACAACGCAAGTCAGAGGCAGCACAGCAACGGGTCCACCAGGCGATTGACCAGCTCCTCCGAGAGCAACAAACCGTGAATTTCAATACGGTGGCGAAGGCAGCAAATGTGACAAAAAGTTATCTCTACGCTCACCAGGACGTGCGAGCGCGTATTGAAGCGCTCCGCACCCAGCAAGGCCAGGAACAACTTGAGCGACAGTGGGCACAACGCCAGCAACATCAGGCACGGACAGACAAAACGAAGGACGTGTTGCTGGCCGCCAAAGATCGCCGCATCAAAGCACTGGAAGCGGAGAATCGCCAGCTCAAAGAGGATTTGAAAGTCGCACGTGGAAAATTATATGAGCAAGTGTAGACAGAGACGATATTCATGACCATATGAGAGTGAGTAACGCAATTTGTTATCAGTTACCTACTCTCAAGCCTATGGATAGGAAGATCATTGAGTAACTTTCGTGAACTTTAGTTACTCAGTGTGGGGAGACACACTATGACACAGGCACGAGAAGCCCGTTTAAATACCATTATCGAATATTCCTCCGGAGATTCGTACTTTCTCTATGATCCTGATGGTGGGCATCACACATTTGCCCCTGATTCCCCTGAATGGTTCGCCTGGCTGCGAACGCTCGGCTCGTTTCATTTCAAAGGGAAGCAAGGACATTTCACCGGTCGAAGCGAGCGCAAAAAACATGGTGATACGTACTGGTATGCCTATCGCAAAATGAATCAGAAACTCTACAAACGCTATCTTGGAACCACAGAGAAACTGACACAAGCGCGCTTAGAGGAAACAGCACTCGCTCTTCATGAAGAGGCATTGCGTAACTTACCCGAAGATCAGTTACGCAATGGAAACCTCAAGCAGAAACAGGGCGTCGCTTCACAAGGGCTGATCATTGGCTCGCTGACTTTTGAGTGGAAGGATGATCTTCTCTCCGTCAAAACACCAGGCGAACGTCATTATCTCAACAGAACACAAACGGCGGAACTCCTCAGCTACTTATATGATCAACGAGGAACGCTCCTCAGAAAGGATGGTGGGTAACTGTATGCGATGGGAGTTACTCAATCACACCTCTCTCATTTTTTAGGCTTCAGTGTCCTCGAAACCGAAGCCTAAAAAATGTTTTCAGCCTTATCGCTTCGAGGACATATCTTCAATGTCACTTGAGCGTGCTTTGCCGTTGAACTTTAGATAACCATCGCTTCCGCAATGTCGGGTGGTACTTTGCCTGCTTGATGAGATTGCTTCAATGCAGCTCTTCGTCGCCAATTCCATCGATCTCATCTTCCGGATCATTATTCTTGAATAGCATTGCTGTACCTCTTTCTTGTTTCAATCTTTTACTCTTACCATCAGGCGCACGATTTGCAGTGCATCAGGCGCTTCTTTAATAAGTGGAGAATGGTGTTTCACTTTCAGAGGGAAACAGGTTGCGTTTCAACTTCTTTCGTGACTCACCACTCTGCGGAAAGTGTATCAAATGTTATTGGGACTTATATAGGATCTAGGTCCGGATAACATAACCGAATAATAATGAGGAGTACTGAGTAAATGTCTGGATAAGCAGGGATATCTCTGATTAAAAAGGGAAGAGTGCCAAATAGCTAAAGCCTGGGGCTTGCTCATATCCATTATGAGTATGAAGCTTGAGGAGAGGTTGATGAATTTCCACTTCCCCAAAGTGAGCGGCTGGTTCCGGTGTTTTATTCGGAGCTTTTTAGGAGTAAGTTTGATTATTCAGAAGCTCTATTCGGATCTAGATCCTATGTACTTCTCGATAAGACCTGCTACACTTTGAATAAGTGGTGAGACGCAACGCTCACCGGAAAGTAGCTTGCCCTTGAAGAGGATGATCTACTTTCTACAAACCTGGAAGTGGACTATCGAAACCGGCCTAAAAGGGGATGCGATTAACGCGATCAAATAGAAAATACTTGCAAAAAGGCAAAGAAAGAGAGACAATATACTATGCCAACAATGCTTTTAACAGGAGTACGGATCTATATGGAAATTTCTATGCCAAAGCTGTTTGAGCTTATGACAGTCCATGATGCCATCAGAATCCTTGAGTGGTATGTGGCCCCTGGCGATACCGTGCAACCAGGCGCGAATCTGTTGATGGTTCGAGCACCAGGACGCACAATTACGATACCGACCCCTCCCGAACTGACAGCTCCTCACCGGGTCGTAGAGATTGCCAAAGGAGAGCAGCTCCACCTAGGTGACTTCCTCATTAAATTGGAGCCTATCACGCCGTCAACCTCCGCCTAGAAACAAAAGAGCCCCCCGCAGCGAATATTCGCTGCGGGGGGCCGTGTCTGGGATCAATGGACTACTCCCAATCAGGATCATCGTCGCCATCATCACCTATTGGCTCGTTATCCCAAAAAATGAGTTCGTCTTTCACAGACTCCTCCTTAGAAAACTAGTCGCAACCTGTTTCTCCTTGCCTAGAGTATACACTGTTTATCGGAAGGCTTGCAACGCCCTTCGATTTTCTTAATGTGATCATATATATCCAATTTCTCTGCAAGATGCTGCTGTTGGACTGTGGGCTTGAGCAGATGAATTTCTTCCATAGCCGGAAGATCCGCTATGCCTATTTTCCCTACGAGGAGGCGCTGTACATCTCCGCCTTTCTTGAGAAAATCTGAGAGGTCAAGGTGTCCCTTCAGATAGACTCGATCAAGTAGGCAACACATGCCAGGTCTCGTTAGGTCAGATATGCCACGAACAGCACGTAGTGTATGCTCAAGAGCTTCTTCCTTTGCAGCCTCCTCTGCTTCCACAGCGGTTGTATATCTCTTCCCTTTTAGATTTCGGACGAGGAACGCATTTGCTAAGAAAGTGGCAAGGGCTGAAAACGAGAGGGGAGGACTGACAACTCCTGCCATAAGTCCGGCAGTCAACGTGCCCATCCAAGATTTCTTTTGGTTTTCGTGCTCCCCCTTAGCAAGAGTAGCTAATGCTTCCTCTGTATATTTATATCCGGCTGTGCCAGAGCCAAGGAGCATGAGTGAAGAGGCGTATCCAGCTTCTGCTCGATAGGCGTGTGTTTCAATCTCTTCCGCAAGCAATCCCCGCAGTTTGATGATGCTGTATTCGCGCTGAGGAAGGATGAAGCGGCGAAGATTTGGCTCAATATGGGCTATATTTCGCGTCGACGAAATGTGAACTTCCCAATTGTGAAAGTGATAAAAGGAATAAAGTATGTCTTCAAAGAAGTGCTTTGCTATCTCCGGCGTAACCTTAGGTGTGGATTTTCCCTTCGGCACATCTTGTTCTGTCTCCCCGTCTGGAAGAAAAATGTCTTGGTGGAGGTCCCACGTCTTTATTTGTGTAAGGAGGTTTCTAGCAAGAGTACCAGCTTCTGGATGTGCTTGTGCCCTAACAAGCATGCTAATAAGAGGACGCAAGGCAACTTCCACTTCCTCCTTACTTGGAATGCCGAAGAGCTGCTGGTTACATTGCCACACATGATCACTCTATCGTCGGGAGATGGCCTTATACATGTGAAGCACAACAAGTTGCTCCTGGATTCTCTCCTGATACAATCTTCGTACAATTGCATGCTGCTCTTGAGCCGTGATCTCAGCTAGAAGCTGCTCAAAACCAATGATATGCTGTTCCACTGTAGCGATTTGGATAGCCGGATAGTGCAAACACGGTTCCTGTTGTTCCTCAAGACATCGTGCGAGCGCTCGTTTTCTTGATCTCAGCATGATCCCATCCATACGGGATTTTGCGTCTTCTTCTTGTCTACGGGTAAACAATGCATCCCACTCGTGCCATTCCTCGTCGGTGAATGGTCCCGCAGAAGATAGCCATTCGGTATCATCATAGCGTGCAAGTTGGAAGTATCGTTCGGACCATCGGGCATCAAGACGATAGTGAGGTGATGTATCAATGATGCGTATCTGTTTTTCGGCCTCGTCTCGAAACTTTTGACGATGGGCTGTGTCTCCGATGAGGCGACTACCTTCTTCGAAGAGGGGTCTTGCTTCGACTGTTCGGGCTTGCTGCATCAGAATGTTTCCTCGTTCGACCAGGAGCATGCCTATGTCAGCTCCAACGGTCATATCACCTTTTTTGAAAAGTTCCTGTTGAATACTAAGTGCCTGGGCATTCTCTTCGTCAGCTTGCAGTAACGCGCCCCGAGCGGCTAAAATTTGCGCATACTCTCCACGAGCAACTGCCAAGGAACGGGGACGTGCCGCCTTCTTGTCTTGCTTTAGCACCAAACATTTTCGTATGGCGTCGTACGCTTCATCGATATTGCCTAGTAGCCTCTGACGGTAAGCATAATCATTATAGGAGCGTCCTAACCTCTTTTCAAGCACTTTCTGATGGAGTGGTGACACCAGGGAAAGACATTCTTGCCACAACTCAATCGTCTCTTTGATAATGGCAACATTTTCCTTCTTGAGGGTGAGTGCCTTTTCAATATTCCCCTTTTTTTCCTCCACCTCTGCCCAACGTGCTAGCAAGCGAGCTTTGCTTTGGTTCCATGAGGCACGTACTTCGGCGGAAATTTGACGAGATTGAACAATGTGATCAAGGACTTCTTCTAGGAAGCTCAGTCCCTGCTCATAACGAGCAGCTTGTATTTCCGGCAATAACATCTCGTGAGCAATGTGAATTATAGTGTGGGGTTGTAAGTGAACCTTGCCTGATTGAGCCAATATATAGATGGTTTGACAGACACGATAGCGATCCTGCGCATTGGTTTTCTTCCCTATTTGGGCCATAACTTGATGCTGAAGAAAGGTTCTGAGAACCTGTTCGTCAGGGTCAAGCGAGGAAGATGAAGGAGCCAGGGCGTAGCGTTCGAGCCGGCTCATATGTCCAAGTTGGGCGCAGAGCCAGCCGTACGTGACGAGCAGTTCGCCTGCGTGAAGGAATTCCTGTTTTTTAATGTAGAGCACGACCAGTTCAGCAATAAGTGCTGCTTGCTCTGCGTCATCCTGATACTGCTGTAAGTCGTAGAGCCAGGCCGTGTAGAGATCGGTTACTCGCTGTTCAATCTGTTCCCGTTGCTCCTTGGAGAGTTGGTGCAGTCGTGCTTCACGTGCCAGCGAAACCAGCGCGGCGCGTCCCTGCTTAAAGTTGTCGCGGTCCAGCAGCGAACGGCGCATAAGTTCATCAAGTGCCAGTTCAGGGCGGTCAAACTCCTGTTGCAACAATGGAAACGGGATGCCGAGGGGTGACGCTGTCAGCAGATCGAGGACCTGTTGGCCCCAATAGGACAGTTCGCGTGTAAAGACCAGCGCGAGTTCCTCACGAGCGCCAACATCGACAAATGGATCAAAGATCGTTTCTTCAGCCAGCCATGCTTTGATGCGCTTGGTGTGCTGGTTATCGGCAGACTCGCTAGTGTAGTGTCCTGCCTTGCCACCAGCTCTCGGCCAGAGATACTGGTGTCCTGGCTGATCGAGGTCGGAGGCTCTCAGTTCAATCCATTGAGGATAGCCCCCACATTTACTGCTTGCCTCTTCAAGCAACTTGTCAGGCACATCATCGAAGCCAAAGCGTTTCCAAACTGTGGCTCCGGCAGCAGGAGAAAGTGGCTCTAGGTCAAATTCTTTAATGAAGCTACGGTCTCTTCCTTTCCAACGTGGCCATTCGCGTGTAGCAAGGCAGAGCACGCCGTTGTGTTCGCGAGCAATCCACTGATCGAGGAAGTGCTGCCAGGGCGCAGAGAGAGATCCTGATGATGGATCAAGCAAGAGATGTGCATCATCTACCAGGATCGCAATGCGAAGCTCTTGTTTACTGCACCGAATAAGCTCCGTGAAAATTTGCTCCATGCGCTCCTCGCGCGTGATGTGTTCGTCCTCTGAAGAAGGTAGTTGCAGGTCAGTAGAAAGCAAGCTATCCAAATGGTCAACAGGTGTTTGATTGCCGGGGGAGAGCAGGTAATAGAATGGCCAGTGGTTCTGCGCACGTGAGATGCGTTTGAGTAGGAGATAGAATGCTCGTGTTTTGCCAGTGCCAGCGATTGCCCGGCTAATGATGAGTCGTTTCCCCTCATCCCACCACCGTATTGTGTTCTCCACGTAGCGATCTCTCTCGATCACATATCTCGTGTCAATGTTGAGCAGGCTCACGACTTTTGCAGAGAGACGAATTTGGGTGGGAGGAGTCGCTGATGGAACTGGAAACAAATAAGGGGCTTTGCCCTTTTGCGCTCCGTTCCTATGTTGATCAAAGGCAGTAAGCTTGCTCGGTAAGTCTTGCCAGTCCGAAGAAGTAGGGATATAGCCTTGTTTGGGTCGTCTTTTTCTCTGTGCAAATCGTGCTTGTGCAAGTGCGACGTAGCGTTCGCTCTCCTCGCTTGAGAACGGGACAAGCAAGAGCTCGGAGAGTGCCTGATAGATTGGCTCGAATTCCTCATATGTTGGATAGCGTTCGTGTCGCTCTAGATTTCCATAGATACGTTTGTTCATAAGAGGGATCTTTTTCTTTGCGGGAAGATCCTTATTTTTCAGTGCTATAATCTCATTTATTTTTTCGACGAGTGCCTCTTGTGTGAGTCCAGCTACATCACGTGCTTGCTCAAGGTACTTGCCAAAATCGGTGGCAGTGAAGCGCAATGGAACTTCAGCGTGCTGCGGTCGTTCGTTGAACGACATTGGTGATGGATGTGTTGCCATCGATTTACCCTTTCTTGTTGTTTTTATCGATAGATATTTTTCCCTGCTCACGTAGCATAGCATACCATTCTCGCGGATTGTAGGGAAATAAAGAAGAGAATGTGAGATGGCTTTGTTATTGGGACCTCTATTGGGACTTCTATTCGGACCCATTTCCTGGTAACCTTCTCTTCTTTTTTTGTATGCTTTTCATGGATATATTAAAACACGAGGAAGAGGGAATTAAACTCTAATAGCCACTAAAGTAGACTTCTAATGGCCGCCAGCAGCCGTTAGAAACAGCTAACTCCTGCTACACTCCTTTTAGCTAAGATTTAGGATGTCTTTGCGTTTGTGATATAAACAACAAAGGAGTGTTTTGCATGAAAGATATGGATTTTGCGCGCTATGTAGGAAATCGCATGGCCGAATATGGAATCGAGCCCACAGGTGAGGACTTCATGGGGTGGGCCAAAGAGTCAGATGTTTTCACACAGGAGCGCAGAATACAAGTACAGAAACTCTGCAACCAGGGTGTCAAGTTGTGGGGTATTGTCAGGACACTTACGAGCTACGAGCAGTACTCTTGGTGGCTGCATGTGGACTGTATGGTTGAGCAGTACACATGTTTTCGTTGATATTATGATGTAGTTCACGCAGTTTGTGGGTGATTGTTTCCACGAGAGAGACTGGCATATCCTCTCTCTCGTGTTCATCTTTTAAGGAAGGTGCGTATCGACTAGCAAGTTACATGGCGACCGAGCGGGCGGGTGCCTCCGGTGGATGCTGAGAGGTCGGAACAAACCGTACTGTTACAACCCGATGGTAAGGGCATTAGACGTGGGTGAAGCAGGACACCGAGCCTGCATAGGCCCGAAAGACGGTTCAATCCCGATCTCGTCGAGAAATCTTTCCTATTTCAAGCTTCGGAGCATTGGTCTTCTGAGACCGATGAGGCTCATCGCCTCGTTGCTACGGGGGGAAATATGCGCGAACCAGGCGTACCCACCAGTAAAGCACGAGGATCGCGCGACTCATGAGGAGCATGTGTAGCCGATCTTGGTGATGGTAGGAGCGGTCAGGTTGAAGTATACTAGAGAGGTTCGCGCATCAGGGGCTCGTCTGGTCCATCCAGAGTTGTTCCTTGCTGCGGAGTTGAAACTCACTACGATTAACAGTGTTGCTTTTTGTGCGCAGTAGCATCGGACCTCGGGGGCCGATGAGAGTTGAAACGACTGGACACACTACAGTGGCACTTGTCGAAGAAGAGGAGGAAGCCAGCCCACCCGGGAAGCGCAAATCAGAAAGCGGCTACGTCAGGTGAGCTTGCAGAGCCGCCGCCTGCTCCAACACGGCCATGGTCAGGTCTTGGGTGGGAGCCAGCCGCAGGGTGTAGCTGTGGTTGCGGATATGCCGATGCGCTCGCCAGGCTCCACGGGGGACGCGCCACTCATGATGAGCCGTCAAGCGGCCCAATTTTCCCACAAAACGAAACGAGGACTGCGCTGCCAACCAGGCAAACCACTCCGGGTGTCTGGCTCAAGCGGGAGCAGCCCCTGCTTGGGGCAGATCACGACGTAGCGTCCTTCTGGCCCATACTCGACGCGAGGCAAGACCTGAGCCGACTTGCTGGACGGCTTGGCCGTCCTGGTCTGCTGAGTCGGAGCCAGCGGGATGGCGGGTCCTGGCCCGTGCTGCGTGATGAGGCGGGTGAGATCAGCCACCTGCTGCTGCAACGCGGCGATCTGGGCCTGCAAGGCGCCAAGCCGCTCGGGGAGCTCCAGGAGCGCAGCAGAAAGCTCCGGCACCTCGCTGGCTTCGGGGGCAGGCGGCTCCTGTGGGAGGGGAGCCAGGCTGCGCTGATGCAGGCGGGCCAGCAGGTGCAGCTGCTCACTGCTCACCCCTTTTTTGCGGCCATCGTGGGGATGGCGAAGCCGGGGAAGCGGCGCATCCGCCAGCCAGCGGCGTAGCGTTTTGGCATCGATGCCCAGGCGACGAGACGCCTGGGCCAAAGACACAAAGGTCATGGACCACTCCTTTCGTGTGGGGTGTGCAACAAGAACGAGAGCCCGCCTCTCCCACGAAGTGCGCAATGAGTTGTTGATGAGCTTATCGTGCTGGAAGGGCTTGAAAGCAACCCCGATCTGGGGTTTGCATGCCTGAGAGGTGAGAGCCACAGAAGGAAAAGGAGCAAAAC
>Ga0137365_10001826_pt1 | contig 16763 bp, 23 predicted proteins | sample SagtaG_9_FD_104799 | JGI IMG/M metagenome (GOLD analysis project Ga0137365, IMG submission 104799) | Vadose zone soil microbial communities from Sagehorn Ranch, Mendocino, California, USA - Sage1_L_40_16 metaG | ecosystem: Environmental > Terrestrial > Soil > Vadose zone | place: USA...
AGAGCTACGCATTTACCGCGTTTTGGAAGAACTCTTACCAGGCTTACCTCGAGAGGAACGGCAGCTCCAAAAGAATCATCACACCGAGCAACCCAGGCTAAGAGGAGAAAACCGATGAGTTCTGCGGATGATGCTCGTTCCGGCTACACAAGGCGTAGGTTTCTAACACTCAGCATCGCTTCGGGCGCATCAGCATCGCTTTTCCTTTCTCGTAACTCTGCTGCGCGTAATGAGCCATCACCATCAAAACTGACTACATACAACGGCGGCACTGATCCTTACCCGATACCCTGGCTGGATAAGAACGGCAGCCATAATCAGCCGGCTGGCCCACAGTTGGAGCCGTCGCACATATACCATTTCAAAGGGCGAATCGCCCGGTGCGCCAATTTCGCCGGCATGGGCACTGACAATAAAGGCAACCGAATTGCATTTGGCACACCCACCACCGACTACGGATTTATGCAGGGAGAATACTTCGCGGGACGCGCTGCGCAGACGGGAGCATTCACTCATATATGACTGACATTATTTCAGGGGCAGGCTGCTCCTCAAAATCAGATTCACGATTTTCATCCTCCAATTGCGCCTTCGGGCTTGTATTGGGTCGTTCCAATTCCTAAGGGGGGCCTTGTCATTAGCCCTGACGGGCAGACCGCAACGCTCGAGATGGAGAATGTTGCGGTGGTTGATCAACCGAAGTGGCCCGCCCTTGATGCCGTCGGCACGCCAGCCATTATGAGTTTCAGGATGATATGGAAGGCGACGGATGAAAAAATCATTTATGATGACCCACAGAAGCAGTTCCGGGTGGAAGGCTATCGCGCGACAGCGCAGCTTGAGGCGCAAGTCAAGGTACCATCAATAGACTTCTCGTGGAAATCCGATCCTTTATCGACGTCACAGGCCCATTTTGCGATCATCGGGGATGAAACGAATGGCCGATACTACAATCCAGTGAGGTAGTTTGTTGTGTTGGCCGAGGGGATAGCCGACCGAAGGTTTGTCGCCGTAAGCAAAGCGGCTAGGTTCATTGCCGACTGTGCGGGCATGCTTCAGCGCACGGCGAGTTGTGTAAGTGGAACCCATAACGATGACATCGTGGCTCACACGCTTCCGTAGCAGCTGGTTGCTACCGGCTGTTCTGAGCACGACGGCAGGCGGAGTCGATGTTATCGGCTTTCTTGCTCTTGGCGGGTTGTTCACCGCCCACATCACCGGGAACGTGGTAATCGTGGCCGCGCACTACGTCACCGGTGGTTTTAGTCAGATCGGCCCGCTCCTGGCGGTCCCGGTCTTTATGGCGGTGCTAGGCCTGGTGACGCTGGCGTCCGGCGCGATCGCACGGACCGGGAAGCCCCCGCTGCGGCCATTGCTGCTGCTGCAAACTGCACTCCTGATCGGGTTTCTTGGGTTAGGTGTCGGGTTTGGTCGCTTCCCTGATGCTAACAGTTCGATGGCTGTGCTCGCGGGCATGTTCGGAGTCGCCGCCATGGCGACCCAGAATGTGCTGGTAAAGCTCGCCCTCAAGGGCGCGCCGTCTACCGCGGTAATGACAACGAACATCACTCAGCTGACTGTCGACCTGGCGATACTCGCCCGTAGCAAGGGAAACCCCGACGAGCTCGCCCAAGCTGGACGTCGGGCACGCGTGACATTCGCCTGCATAATTGGGTTCGTCGTCGGCTGTGCCGCTGGGGCCGCCTTAGAAGTTAAGTTTGGCCTCTGGGCGCTAGTGCTACCAGTCGCTCTCGCTGTAATCGCCATCCCCCTGGGCGAAACGCAAGAGTGATAGCTCTTCCGAATGAGGGAGCGTAGATCACTTCTCAAGTGCTGTTTAAAAATCTCACGCCTACCCGATAGCTCTGAGCTAACCACTGGTAATATAGTCGAAGTATGAGCAACCCACGGTTTAACAAGGGCTCCAAGCGGCACACCATTTCGCCTTCTGCGACGGGGAGGTATTCCTCGTGGATTCGGATGCCTCAACTCGGCCGCCTTTCCGGTTCAGCAAGCTCACGGCAAAAGAGAATTTTTGCGATTGTCTCGCCACCTATCTCAACTCCGATTGAGGGAAAAACGGTGCGACGCATTGTGATTTTCGACAATCATCCGACAGCCTGCGGCTGGTTTTACAGTCGGGCGTCGATCTAGACAGCGATGACGGTGCTTCGCTGCGAGAAAGGCAGACGTCCATTGTTTGTGGGTTTATTCTGATCGCAATGGTCGTAGCAGCCCTGCTTTGGCCATTGGTTGGTAATTGACGCGGTAGTGGATCCGAAAAAGGCAGGAACCGTCAACTGTCCGGTAGAGTGATAAATCCGGTGGAACTAACAGTCAGATGCATCGCGGCCTAATGTCCAATCACGTTGCCAAACCTGACTCTCTCGAAAGAGGGAGCGCGGAGCGCCTCCCGGGCGTTGTTTGAAAATCTCACGTTTACCCAATAGCGGCAGATTCGCTCCAGCCACTACAGTTTGAGGTATGAATGAAACCAATCCGGTGCTCAACAGATATTTGCTTGAGATCGGGCGAATGCCTCTTTTGTCACCCGATGAAGAGACCGAACTGGGGCGGCGAATCCAAAACGGTGATGCGGCAGCGCGCGAGCGGATGATCAACGCAAACCTGCGGCTCGTCGTAACCATCGCACGCGATTACATCAATTTCGGTCTGCCTCTGGTTGACCTGATTTCGGAAGGAAACATCGGATTAATGAAAGCAGTCGATCGGTTCGATCCGGAAAGGGGCGTCAAGCTAAGCACCTATGCGATTTGGTGGATCAAGCGGGCGATCAAAGGCGCACTGGCCAACCAGAGCAAAACGATCCGATTGCCGGCGAAAACGATCGAGAAAATTAGCCGGATGCGCCGCGTTTCAGCGCAAATGGGCAACGAGCTTGGTCGCGACCCGACTGAGGACGAGCTCGGCGAGGAGCTTGGGATTGCCACTGAAAAACTGACGCGGCTCAGAAGCATTGGCCTGCGTCCCGAATCGCTTGACGCGCCTGTTGGCGACGATGAAGCGACCGAACTTGGCGAAAAAGTTCCAGATGAACAAGCGCAAACTCCTTTCGAATCACTGCGCGAGAAGGATTTCTCGGACCAGATCAATCGGGTCCTCAAAAACCTCAACAAGCGCGACGCAACGATCATTGCAGAGCGTTTCGGGCTAAACGGCACGACAGCAAAGCCGCTTGAACAGGTTGCCGAGATAGTCGGGGTAACGCGCGAACGCGTTCGGCAGTTGGAACTAACCGCACTCGCGAAATTGCGGCGTGTCTTCAAGGAGCATCTCGGCGCGCTGGAAACTGAGGTTTTCGTAGCAGCCTGACGGCAGACGCGAGATGCAAACAGCCAGACTGAACCGGCAAAATACAAGCCGCGGGTTTCCTTGAGCGCCGTCGCAAGAGCGTAAGTCTGGCACGTCTTGGTGCGATCTACGTGGGAGCATCCCTGCAAATCAGCCTGTTGTGCTAGGAGTTGTGCTAGAATGGGGGTGCTCCTTCCCTTCAGCGATGGGACGATGCGAAGACATATTGCGGTCCGATTTCTCAAGGCGCGAACAATGTCGGGCTGGGCCGATTGCAGACGCAACGGATTTAAAATTGCGAAATCGTCGGTTCTAAAATATCGCTTTGCGTGCTTTCGAACAACCCGCGAAGTCTCCGGCTGCGTGCAGGCGCACACAGCCGGAGAAAGCCCGGAGTCTTCGGGTTTTGCAGCGCGTGCTAAACTTCGCGTGCCTTTGCTCTGTTGCTGACGCGGCGCAATGATGCGCAGCGTCCGCGACGCGATCGACACCATTGCCTTCTCCTGCGGATTACTCTTTTCGACTCTGATTGCTCATCAACCCCTCGTCGATTCCAGCAAATTGAAGCGTCGCTCATTTTATCCGTTCGATGTCTTCCGTTGATAGGATGTTCGCAAACTTCTGATCCCCTCACATTAGCGACGAAAGAGAACTGCTTTCCTACGTGAAACCGATAACGACCGCTCCCTCACGCGCAGCGAGCGATACAATCGCAGCCCGGTTGACGTTGATCAGAAGAGAAATTCAGCGAAAAGCGATTGGCAGAACCGAGATGTGAACATTTTCGCGAGGGAAGTTCTGCGCACATCGACTGACTGCTGACGATCGCAATCGCGCATAAATCAAAGCGTCTAATCGCGCATTGATACGGCTGCGCAGCAGCGGCATCATTGAATCTGGCAATGGCACGCGAAGTCTCCGGGCGCGCGGAGGGGCACGCACGGAGAAAGCTCCGGAGTCTTCGCGTTTGCCGAATCGTTTTAGACCCGCGCGTCTGTTCTTTGTTTGTTCGTACAAGGGTGCGTTGACTCAAAGGTTGCGCGGAACGGCAATACGCGGTTCGCGGGTGCGTGGACGCTGCGCCGGGTGGTTCATTCACCTGCGTCTGCGTCGCGGGTGGAGAGGCTGTTGAGGATGCGAGATTTGTTGAAACGGATGCAGTTCGTCGGCGGGTTGCCTTCTCAACACAATCGCCTCGGCGATTGAATCGCTGAGGTTGTCCTGGTGACGTTGAACTGTCGGTCATCTCCGCGAGAAACCGCGCGATCGTCGCCGTGCTTACGACTACGTCGACCGTAGCGAGTAGTTCACGAATTAGGCCCAATGATGCGCCCTTTTGCCGCAGCTCTACAATGCCGTCTTTGAGCACCATCAGCTTTGCGTGACGACTCGGTAACGGTGGCGTGAATGGGCAGACAAACGTCCATTGAACGTTGCGGTGTGCACAGCGATGTCGGCTGCGTTGCTCATCAGATCAAGAGCGGGTTAGTGGCAGGCCAGAAATTCCTTAGTGATGCTAAGGGGTAGGGCGTCCCTTCTAAAAACCTATGGTGTAGGAAACTCATCCAGTGATGGCGCTGCCCGTCGATCAATAGCGGCTTCACCACTCTTTGAACTCGCCCGCGTGCTCGTGCGTTTCGATCAAGTTGCCAGCGTCATCGTAAACGCGGATGACAGCCGCGTGCGAGCCGGAGTAAACTTCGCGTAACGGACGGCGGCAGCAGCCTCGACGTAGCCCCCTGAACTTTATTCGGTGTGGGAAATTAAGCCGGGGGGACGACGCTGCACGTCAATCATTAATCGCGCCGTGCACAGACAGCGCTCCTTGCGCTAGAACTGTCCTGAGAGCACGTGCGGGATCGCAACAGGCGGTCCGGCAGACTTTGGAGTTTACCATTCAAGTCGCCGCCCAACTCGACCGCGAGGGCGATAACCGGTGCGATCTGGCGGAGTCATCGACGGCGGAGTGGTGCCGGCCTTTCGTCTCTGGCATGGCGATCGCGAAGACCGCGAGCGCCATTGCGGCAGTCGCAGCGAGCACAAGGAACGCGGCGTTGTAACCGGCACGTTGTGCGATGAAACCGCCGACGCTGTTAGAGAGTGATGCCCCCAATCCAATCGCAGTCGCCACCACACCTTGCACGAAGTTGAATCGCCCTGTTCCACGGGTGAGATCGGAAATAATTAGGACGCTCATGACGCCGAAAATTCCCGCACCAATTCCGTCGAGCAGTTGCACTGAAGTCAGATAGATCGGATTGGCGCTGAGCGTATAAAGGACGCCGCGAATCGGCAGCGCTCCGAACCCGATCAAAAAGACTGCGCGTCGACCCCAGTGGGGCGCGAGCCGGCCCGCCATCAACGCCACCGGCACCATCACGAGTTGCGCGCCAGTAATGCACACCGCCATACATAGGGAGGCAGCGTGCGGATGTCCCACTGAAAGTTCCTGACCAACCAACGGGAGCATTGCTGCGTTCGCAAAATGAAAGAGCACCACCGAAAGGGTGAAGATTAGCAACGAGCGATTGCGCAGGACTTCGCAAAATCCGAAGGCGCTCTGCTCGTTTGTCAATTCGTCTTTGTCGCAGCCTCGGGCCTGTGAGAAATCGATTTCGCGACCGCGAATAAAAAAGATCGCGATAATCGTGATAACGCAACTTGCGGCAGTAAAATAGAAGATCGATTCGCGCGCAAAAATATAACCGAGCAAGCCGGCCGCGACCGCGCCGAAAACATTGCCGGCGTGATTAAATGTTTCGTTTCTTCCGATGCGACCATCAAGACCGGCGCGGCCAACAATCCCCAATGTCATGCCCGCCATTGCCGGTGGAAAAAAGGTTCCGACAATGCCCATGACGATCTGGCCACCAACGATTTCGGCGAAGCTTTGGAAATAGATCACGGCCAGCGCGCCGATCGCTAGCAACCCGGTGGCGGCGGCGAGCGCTTGGCGTTTTTGCCGGAGACGATCAACAAGTGCTCCCATTGGCGTCTGTGCGATGAGTCCTGCAATGCCGCCGGCAGCAAGCGCCAGACCAATGGCGCCCGGAGTCCAGTGGCGCGACGCGGCGAGATAGATTGCCAGAAAGGGCCCGACGCCGGTGTGCACGTCAGGCATCAGAAAATTGATGATGTCGAGTGCTCGCAATGTTTGCTTCCTTGGCATCGTTTTCACTTGTTGAAGTTGAACGTGAAGTAGACGGCCGCGATGATGAGCAGGAAGGACACGACGTTATTCCAGCGCGGCATTTGTCCGAACAGCGCCCACGCGATTGCTACAAAGACGACGACGGTGATGCATTCCTGCATGACCTTGAGCTGCACCAGCGTGAAGTGCGATGAGCCGATGCGGTTGGCGGGCACTTGGAAGAGGTACTCAAAAAACGCGAGCGCCCAGCTCGCCGCGATGGCGATCCAGAGCGGCGCCTGCTTGACTTTCAAGTGCCCGTACCACGCGAGCGTCATGAAAATGTTTGAGATGATGAGCAAAATTGCTGTGATCATTTTTGTTCCTCCCCTCAGGCGCGCGTGGCGAAGGATCGACGTCCACGCGCGCTGACTGTTCCTCCTAGCGGGGCGGTGGCGGCGGCGCTGCGGCGTAAATCGGTATGAGCGCCTGACCGGCCGCGCCGATTGCGCTGACCTCGATGCTCTTGCCAAACGAGTTTGCCGTGCCGAATCCGCTTGCGCTGATCGACTGGCCAATCGTCAGCAACGAGCTGAATTGCGCGCTCGCGTCCGGTCGAACGTGCAAAATCGTACCGTCATCGAGCACTGCGCCGTCCACTTCCCCGCGCGGCGCGTGCAACAGACTTTTGATTCTGCCATTAGCGCTCATCGGCTGGAGGTTCACTCCGCGCAGATCGGGCGGAGGCGGCGGTTGGCTCGGGCGCGCTTCGTTTACGGATTGGCCGTTGGCACTGCTGATTGTGAACGCGTGGAACGTTTGTGCGCCTTCGCGTTCGCCACTGGCGATAATTCGGTCGTTAGGCCGGACCGCGCGTGTAAGATCGGCGCTCATGTGCGGCGGGAACTTCACCTGTGTGTTGTCGCTCAGGAGCAGGCCGTCCACTTCGCCGTTCGGATTCATCAAATACTGACTCACGGTGCCAGTGATTTGTTCTGTTGCCGCCATCGGTGGCGGCGGCGCTCCGCCGGGGCCACGTGGGTCAGGCGGTGGTGGTTGGGCGAACGAAATTGCTGTCGCAACAACGCTCGCAATCATCATGGGAATGAGATGCTTCGTTTTCATGCTCATTGATATTTCATTTCCCATGCCAGGAGCGATCAGTGCGCAAACTCCTCGAAATGAGGAACCCGAAATTGGGAGGAGTTTTGAAAACGTCTCACGAAAGGACACTCCGTGTCCGCATTGCGGACACACGTGCAATCAGAGGCCGTGCTCTTTCAGCTTCGAGTAGAGAAGTTGCCGGCGAATGCCGAGACGCCGCGCGGCTTCAGCGCGATTGCCTTCAGCGTCGCGCAGCGCTTTTTGCAACAGCATTTTTTCCAATCGCGCAGTCGCTGCCGGTAAGTCGAGCGTGAGCAATTCGTTCATCGTAGCTTCAGGAGCGGCCGTGGTTTCAAAATTCAAATCGTGGCGATCGATCACACTGCCCCGTACGGTGAGACTGAGACCGCGCATCAGATTTTCCAGCTCCCGAACGTTCCCTGGCCAACCATGCTCGAGCAATGCTTTCGCTGCGTTCGCGCCTAATTTTTTCGGGGCATCGGGCAAGGCGCGCCGAAGAAAATGTTCGGCCAAAAGCAAGATGTCCGAGCCGCGCTCGCGCAGTGGCGGCAGCTCGATGCGCAACACGTTGAGCCGATAGAAGAGATCTTCGCGAAATTTTTCCTCGCGAACGCGCGTCGCGAGATCGTGTTGTGTCGCCGCGATCACGCGAACATCAACCTGTTGCGCTGTACTGACGCCAACTGGTGTGATTGTGCGGTCCTGCAACGCTCGCAACATCTTCGCCTGCATTGCTGGGGTCATATCGCCAATCTCGTCAAGAAAAAGCGTGCCGCCGTCGGCTTCGCGAAATCGACCCGGGCGTGCCTGCACGGCGCCAGTGAACGCGCCGCGCACGTGTCCAAATAATTCACTTTCCAGCAGCTCAGCCGGGATTGCCGCGCAGTTTAGCGGAACAAATGGACGCCGCGCGCGTTCGCTGTGCTGATGAATGGCATGCGCGACGAGTTCCTTTCCCGTGCCTGTTTCACCGAGCACGAGCACTGTTGCGTCACTCGACGCAGCGATGCCGATGAATTTTTGCACTCCGCGCATCGCCGGGCTCGAACCCACAAGCTCGTCCGCGTCGGCGATGCCGACCTTTCCGACGAAAGTACGCGGACGCGCGAGTGCACGACAGAGCACACTGCGAATATCATCGCGCCCAATAGGTTTGATGAGATGATCGAACGCGCCAAGCTTCATCGCTTCGATTGTGTTTGCGGCATCGGCAAAGGCTGTAAGAATCACGACGGGCGTACCTGCCTGATTGGACATTGATTTGAGCGCCCGCAGCGCTTCGAGTCCGTGCATGCCACCCAGGCGTAGGTCGAGAAAAACCAGCGCGGGCGCCAGCTCGTCAAAACGCGCTAGGGCGTCTTCGCCCGAAGAAGTGATCACCGGCTCGTAGCCAAAATCGCGAACCGCCTCGGCAAGTCCTGACGCGAAACCTGCGTCGTCTTCAACGATCAGGATTTTGGACATGGCAGTTCAATTTCAAAACGCGCGCCCTTTTTACTTTCGACACAGTGCAATGAACCGCCGTGCGCCTCGGCGATCTCGCGCGCGATGCTCAGGCCGAGCCCTGCGCCATCGCCACGTGTGCTCACGAACGGCTCGAAAATTTTCTCACGCTGTTCGGACGCGATGCCAGCGCCGGAATTTTCCACTGCGATGCGGCAGCGGTCATCACAGACCTTCACTTCCGCTGTGATCCAGCCGCCGCGCGGAGTGTGTTGCACGGCATTAAGCAAAAGATTGTCGAGCGCGCGGGACATGCTTTTTTCATCAAAGCTCCAGGTCACGTCCGGCGCGGTCCCGCTGAGTGCGATGTTTGTTTGTGCGGCTTGCTCTTGAAGATTATCGACCCTCGCTTGTAGCCACGGCTTTAGCGTGACTGGTGCACACCGCAACTCGCCAAGCCGCGTCACCGCGAGCAGGCGTTCCAGTAAATCGTCGAGTCGTTTGATTTCATCAAGCATTGCGCGCAACGCCACGACCTGCTGTTCCGGCGGTTTCGCCAGCGCATTTTCGGCTTTGAGTCTCATCGACGCGATCGGGTTGCGAATCTCGTGTGCGACTTGCGCGGCCATCCGACCAAGAGCAGCGGTGCGATCGGCGCGGGCCAGCTTCTCAGTGAGCGCGCGAGACTCGTCGCGCATGCTTTTAACCTTGGCGCTAAGTTGATTGAGCGCGGCAACGATACGATCGAGCTCGCGCTCACCGGTCTGGCGCAGCGGCGGCAATTCGTCGGAGGGTGCACTGGCGATCGCTTCTTCCAGCGTGCGCACGCCGGCCCTCCAACTTTGCAAAGACCACAAAACGACCCCGCCGGAGAGCAACGCGAAAACGAACAGCACGCCGAAACCGAGCGTGAGCTTTTGATATGCGGCAGCTGCGCGGACGTGTGCCCGTGACATCGTCCAAACCGCCAGATGCGCGTCCCCAACGCCGACTGGATCTGCACGCAGAATCAGCGTTTCGGTTTCGCTCGGAAACGACTGCGTTTGGGCGCGACCCCCGTTCAGTGCGGCTTGCGCAACATCAGCGATACGCGCGGCCTCGGCTTCCGGGACATCTTTTTTTGGAACGCCGCCGCCATAAGTCGGGTATCCCTATGCAAGGAAACCGTCGCGCGCGCTCCAGAAGCCGCCTTCAACCTCTTTAAAATCAGCCAGCACGAGCTGCAGAAGCAGCGTCAACTCACGGCGGTGCGCATCGGTCGCGAACGAATTCGGCGTTTGTGGAAAGCTCGCTTCGTAAGCATTGAATCGCTGCGCGGTAAGGTTTGCCGCACCTTCCACCTGCGTCTCCACGTGACCGATCTACGCGCTGACTCCCAGCCGAAAGATCGAAATCAGCAGGAATGCGAGCGCAACGCAGATGACAACGATCAGCAGCCAAAGCGCAACAAGCGGCGCACGAAGAGATAAAGCCACGCTTGTACTCTAAGTGGCTCTCCTAGAGAATCCAACCGCGGCGCGGATTACTCAATATGAGCATCAAATGCCAAAGCTCCGCGTCCAAATAGGATTTTTCAACAAATGTTTCGAAAGGCGACTGACTTGAAATAGACATTCGGCGCTCTAATTCGGGAGCAGCAGGCAAAGCCGTCAGGTGTTATCTCGATGATGTGCTTTCGCCTAAAACGCAGACCAATCTGAAGAACGCGAAGGGATACTTCGAGGAACATCTAAGCGTCGGTGATTACTATGGCGAAAACGAGCGCGTCCATGGCGAGTGGCTGGACAAGCGTGCCGAACTGCTCGGTCTAACCGGCAGAGTCACTCGCGATCAATTCCTAGCACTCTACGAATGAGCATCCTGCGTCGCATACGCTTTTAACTCAGAAATGAAACGGAACTCGAAAGGACATTGCGGCTGAGGTGGCGAATCGCCGCGTATTTTACGATTTCACCTTTTCGCGGCCGAAATCTGTTTTGATCGCCGCGCTCGTAGCTGGTGATCAACGGATCATCGCAGCGCACAACGATGCGGAGAAAGTTGCGCTGAATAGATTGAAACAATTCGCTGCTGTTCGTGTCCGATCCAAAATGCCGGACCGCTTGTCCGTGCTGACTTGATATTGATTGATCACCCCGCAATTTCCTGCTGTGACCAAACGCTCGGAGCTGGCGCATCTTTTCGAAAAGAACGCGGCCTGGGCCGCTCGGATGCGCGGGCGGGACGCGCAATTTTTCGAGCGCCTCTCCCAACAGCAGTCGCCGAAATATCTCTGGATCGGTTGTTCGGACAGCCGTGTGCCGGCGAACCAGATTGTCGGTCTTCCGCCGGGAGAGGTCTTCGTCCACCGCAATATTGCCAACGTGGTGGCGCACACCGACCTGAACTGCCTTTCCGTTCTGCAATTCGCGATCGACGTGTTGCGCATCCGTCATGTCATCGTTTGTGGACACTATGACTGCAGCGGCGTCCGCGCGGCGCTCGAGCATGAGCGACATGGTCTGGTCGACAACTGGCTGCGGCATATTCAACACGTGCGCGAAAAATATAATGCTGAGCTCGGCTCGCTCGCCGACGCTCAAGCGCGCGCTGCGCGATTATGTGAGCTCAACGTCATTGAGCAGGTCAAAAATGTCGCGCGCAGCGACACCGCGCAGAACGCCTGGGCTCGGTCACGGCCGCTCGCCGTGCACGGCTGGATTTACGACGTAGCGAACGGTTTGCTCCAGGACCTCGACGTGACCGTCTCGCGACCGGACTGAGACAAACGCTCGCAACGTTTAGCTCCGCGTACGGCGCAATGGAAGGTTGCTTGGGTTCCATAATGGAGTTGAATGAAATACTCTCAGCTTAGACGCGGTCTTTCACCTGAGGAGGCAGCCGCGTACGTCGGTAGCAAAGAATTGTTGCGACAATTTGAACGTGCCAAATGGTTGAAACCGTTCGTTCGCGGCAATCGTCTGACACGGTTTGATATTCGAGATTTGGACGGCTGCATTGACCGATTGAAAGCGGGCGAACTATTTTCGCGTAAGAACGGCAGCGTAATTACACGCGGAAAGCCTTCATGATCTCGCGATCATCCGGTCGCAATTTTGCATAGTGTCTCTGCACAACGCGAACGTCGTCGCCAAGCCAGGTCGCGATTCTGTAGATGTCAATTCCTTTGCTCGCACAGATTGAGGCGAAGGAATGCCGCATCACGTGCGGGCTGATCCAAGGCACCCCCTGGGATTTCATATACTCATCGAAAGCACGGCGAAAATCGAACCGATATCGATGACTTCCCTGGAGAACGTCCGGTTGCAGCACGTACGGCGAACGCAAACCCCATCGCGTTAGGAATTCCGCAAACTGATCCGTCAATGGCACCGTGCGTGCATCGCGATCTTTCGGTCGAAATGTTGCTGTTGCCCTGATTTCAACTGTCCGTCGCGAAAGATTAAACCACTCGGGAACGGCTTCCACGATTTCGAGCTTTCGCATACCCACGTGGAAACCGCAGAGCAAGACGTAGCGAAGATCGTCGTTAGGCGCGTTTTCGATCAGGCGTTGAGCTAGCTCTAAGTCGGCGAACTGCGTTCTGCCTTTGCGGTCGATGCGGTCGAGCTGCACACTTGGGCTACGGGATTACGACGGCAAAGATTCTCCGTAATACACCAATTAAAGAACGAACGCAGCGTGAACATGTAGCTCTCAGCCGTGCTCGGCGCGACGCGCATCTTCGCTGCGTTGTAGAATGCTTTGCAATGGTATGCAGTGACGTTAGCGGGCGACGTGTCTTTAACACTGTCGGCGAACATGCTGAGACAAGAGCGCTTGCTCTGCGCGCTCATTTTGCTGTAGCGATTGGTCTCGTATTTATATTTCAGGAATCGCTCGGCCTCCTTAATGAACGACTGTGCCGGCTGCAGCTCGGGGCTATCCATGATTTCCTGCGCCCGCTGAACAGCAGCGACGTAGTCGTTTGTTTCGAGCGAAATGAAGCTCCGCCGACCATTCACTTGCTTGGCCAACCAATAGGTCTCCCCACGCAGATAAATACCTTTCAGCCTTCCCTTTAGCATGGCAGCATGTTGCGATATCGCGGCCATGCCTCGGCTCCCGATCAGGAGCATCCAGTCAGTACGCTACAGACTAGTAGTCTCGCGCGATCGTCGCCGCCTTGCTGAAGAAAGGCTCAAGAAGAATGTGCCTTTCTTGTCAAGCACAAGCTTCACACGCTGAGGTGTCCACGCAGAAAAGTGTGACAGTCTGAGAGTACCCTACCGTGCGCCTTCCGCGCACCTGAGTGTGACACTGGCTTTTCCCACGAGAGAAGCTCATTCAAGCAGCGTACAGTGACACCGAAAAAGTGTGACAGTAGAAAAGTACGCTACCGTAACATTTCCCGAATCGCGCGTGACTAATGTCACATTTTATTGTCACACTTGGCCGTTTTTCATGCGGTTTCATGGGTTCATATGGAGTTGTCCACGAGGGAAATTTTTTTTGATGAGGGCTCCGAGCGCATTGACGCGGTAGGGGTCAGAGGTTCGAACCCTCTATCGCGCACCACCTCTCACCTCTGTACGCCAGTGACTTACGCATTTTCGTCGGAGAACGCACCACGCGATTGTAACACTTTTCTGCGGTGTTGGGCCTCTTCCATTTCGGCGAAGCAGAAATCTGCGCGTTAAAATCGCGTCGTCTCTAGTTTCTCGATGAAATCGTAGATTCGATTGCCAAGTGGTCGGGTCGGAAAGCGTTCTTGTACCTGTACTCTTAGCACTTCCGCCAAATAGAGAAATGCCTTGTCCATCCACATACGAAAGACGCGCCTCGATTTTCGACACACTGCTTCGGCTGATGTCGAAACCGGCGATCTGCAATTTTGCCGCGAGAATCGATTCTGACCAGCCGAGAGCGTAGCGCCGGCGCCGTACTTGAGCCGTGCACGTTGGTCATTCCACCAGCGGCGGTGAGGTAACGCATTATCTGGGACGGCATGGCTTGCAATTACCTAACGCCACCCCAAATCAATCGCGACATCATCGTTGCCAATGCGTTGTCACTCGCGGCTCCAAACAAAACCGACGAATTTTGCATTTCCACGACTATTATAATCGAACGATTTGTGGCCGTCTGTAGCTGTCCACGTTTGGCCAAATCCGTTGTAATCGTATTCAACAGGCATCTCATTTCTTCTTCACACGATAGGGATGCTTGGCCCAGCCGTACCGCAGTTTGTCCCAAAGAGTTCGTTTACGGTTAATACGTTTATACTGGGATCGCTCTTGTGCGATTTGCGGCGAGGCGCGATACCGCTTCATCGTGGGGATCACCTTTTGGTCCATTTCCACAAACGGTGCAGGTGTTGTGGCGGTCCGAGCAACAACACTGTCAATGAAAATCTGATTGAAGTGCACCGTGTCATCGCCGAAAACATTTTCGGCTGATGCCGCCGCACCCGGATCGCGCTCCGCTAGCGCGTCCTCGCGCACATCCTCTTTGTCGCTATATCGCATCACGCTGGTGCGGCTGATTATTTTGAGATCGGCGATGTTCGCCAACTTCGTCAAAACATCGTCATGCAGCACATGGGCCAAAAACGCGCTATCCGGCTCACTGCTTAAGTTTTCAAACGGAAGCACAGCGGGGCTCTTCTCCGGCAGGGCAGGATTCAGACCTGATGACGGAGGCGCCGAATGGGTGCGCGGTGAATGAAAAACGAAGGACGCAGACGCTACGGGAATCAGGGTAGCGACGGATGACGGAGGTGCCGAATGGGTGCGCAGTGAATAAAAAACGAAGGACGCAGACGCTACGGGAATCAGCGTAGCGACGGCTGCGAGAACCAGGCGGGTGCGTCGCGCGCCGGTTGCCTGTGCGGCACAGCGTCGTAACTCAGCTGCCAGCTTGTGTGTGCCAGGGCGCGTCGCTGGTTCGAACGCGAGCATGGATTTGAGCAGCAATCTCAGCCGCGACGGAACCCGCGCTGATTTCAGTTGTCCGATTGGAAAAACATTGGACTCCTGAGCACGGTGGATTTCTTGCACGCTACGACCGGCAAATGGAGTTTTTCCCGTGAGCGCAAACCAAAGCGTCACGCCTAGCGAGTAAATGTCGGAGCGCACGTCGAGCGCGGAATTTTCAAATTGCTCCGGACTAGCGAACGCTGGCGTGCCAAGGAAACCGTCATGAGTGAGCCGCATCGGATCGATCGGCGCATGGAGAGTTTTCGCCAAGCCGAAATCAATGACCTTTACGGCTGGGACAGCGTGCTGGGCCGCCCATTCCCGCCGCGCCCAGCGGTCGCGCCCTACCACTTGGGACTCGTCCGAATCGACGAGCATCAAATTTGCCGGCTTCAGATCGCGGTGAATCAATCCTCGCTTTTCGGCCGCCGCCAACGCAGCGGTGACTTGCTGGGCGATAACAATCGTCGTGCGGGTATCGAGCGGCCCGGCGCGTCGCACGCGTTCCTCGAGCGTCTCGCCCTCGATCAATTCCATCGCGTAAAAGCACTGGCCTGTCTCCTCGCGGATGCCAAATTGGAACACAGTAGCGATGTTCTCGTGCCGCACCGCGGCGGCGGCGCGAGCCTCGCGCAAAAAGCGTTCGCGGGCTTCCTTGCTTCGCCCGGCGATGCCGAGCCTGATGATCTTTAATGCGACCTTCCGCTGGAGCGACATGTCTGTGGCGCGATAGGTGGTGCCCATCGCTCCGTGACCGAGTTTGTAAAGACTTTCATGATCGCGCCGATCGATCTGATAAACTCCGAAATGCTCGTCGCCCTCGAAAGCGTCGAGGCCTGAATCCCGGGGCACGTCGTCTTCACCGCTGATCCCAGCTCGCAACAAACAGGCCATGCAGGCGAGTCTGCCCCCGGATGTCTCCTCCAGCGCGCCGCAGCAGTTCGGACAGGTCGAAATTTCTGCAGCAGCCGGTTGCATTACTTAACTCTCCTCTCGCTCTTACTCCTGCTCCTGCTCATGTATTTTTCTTGGGCTACGCTGCCGCTAACGCGTGACACAAATACCGCAGTTCCTCATCCACCTCCGCGGCTTCGCGGACCGTGCCGCGGACTTCTTCACGCAGGATTGCCCGATAACGCCTGCGCAATCGGGCTAGCTCGTAGCGCAAAGTAGCGACAGCTCGATGTGAGCGCCGCGCCATCTCTTCGTATAGGATTGCCGATTCTTGCGGCGCTGCAAGATACGGCACGACGTAGTCAAAAAGTTCGCGTTTGCCTGCCAGCGCGCACTCCTGCGCGAGACGATCCAGCGCCTGGCGCACAAGCGACGTCGCCCATTCACGATCATAAACTTCATCGGCCTGCCATTTCGCCGCTCGTTGCGCGATTCGCGCGTCCGTCATGTCATCCAACTTCTCTAGAATCATTCCCCCGCCGCGTTTCAATGCGTGTTCGCGATCGCGAGCATCCGCGATGAAATTTTTCAGTGCAACGAGCAGAAAAGCACGAAACCGCCCTTTCTCCCGATCGGCGTACGCATAACGGCGGTTCTCGATCAAGTGGGCGAAAAAGCCCTGCGTCAAATCCTGCGCATCCTCGCGTCCATATCCTTTTTTGCGCAAGAAAACGTACAGGGGGCGCCAATAAATCTGGCACAGTTCCGATAGCGCACTAAGTGCCTGAACGGAAGTCGCCGCCGAATCGCCCGCTTTGAGGACCATCGTCCACCGCGTGGAGACAAACAATTCATCGCGACTTTCCGCTTCCCGACACAACACAGTCTTCCTTTATTGCCCT
>Ga0137365_10001828_pt1 | contig 16750 bp, 11 predicted proteins | sample SagtaG_9_FD_104799 | JGI IMG/M metagenome (GOLD analysis project Ga0137365, IMG submission 104799) | Vadose zone soil microbial communities from Sagehorn Ranch, Mendocino, California, USA - Sage1_L_40_16 metaG | ecosystem: Environmental > Terrestrial > Soil > Vadose zone | place: USA...
CGTCGCATGGTTATTCTCCTTTCAAGTACAATGGAAACACAGTCAAATAGTGCGCACATGCACACTGCTAGTTATTTCAATATGGAGGCACTACAAGCAACGAAGGTTCTCGCTCATTACGAGCATATGGTTGAGAAGCACGCACTACAAAGCTCGAGCACTACAACAAGGCCGATAGCGCAAGAAGAAGTTGTGCAGAACAGGCATAGGGAAAAATATCCAGGCATGGGGGGAAATACCTGAGAATAATACTCTTCTCTTTTTACCTCAAAAAGTATACATTCTTTACCCTTTACCAATACAGAAAGGTAGACGCTTTACGAAACAGCAGGGAAGTTGTGCAATGCTATGCGCCTATTGAGGGCGCTTAAGGCAAAATGGAAACGCCAATCGCAAACACAATAAAGAGGGACGCATACTCACACTACTGGCTATTGGATGCACTCCGAGGCCCTACCCAGAGAGGGATTGTTAGCAGCACAACCCAAGACATTCTCTATCATATGTCTAAGGGGGCTATGAGCAGCATATCCAAATTACTTTATACTATATATTTGTGTTTTTGTCAAGTATATTTTGGTTTTTTCTGAGTCAATAATACTCTGTAAGTAGAAATGCTGAGTCATGTTTTTGTCGAGTTTTCGCAATGAGACTCTTTTTAATCCCGACTATGCAACAGCCCTGACAGTTAAAGAGGGATGATTGGATTATTTTTAATCTGCATAAACGTGCTGCTTGCGGAACTCAGTCATCCAGAGGTATGTGGCCAGCCCGAAACATGCCAGACTGAGCACAATCATGATGACTTGTTGCGGCACAGCACTGGGAAGAACAATCGCATAGCGGTCGATAATCAATACCTCTACAAACTCGAAGCCAATCAAGATCAGCCCGGCCAGAGCTGACGCCAGCACTCCCAATTCATGGCCAGAGAGGATTGTTGCAGCGGCGAAGAGGAAACTTCCTCCAACGACAATCAACAGTAGCAGACCAGGGATCATGTAGTCACTGACAGGTGTGCCTTGAAGATACGCAACCGGCATCTGGAGGAACGGAATCACTCCTGTCACCAGACCAATGCCACCGATGACTGCCCACAGACCGACGAATAACTCTATCACGATAAGCGTAATACGTATGAATTTATGTTTCATCATTCTACTCCTTTTGGTTCTCGAAGATATTGCCAAAAATCCTCTCCTTTTGATATTCTCAGAATAGAACAGGCAACTCACATGTGGCTCACAAAGTAGTGACCGATTATCACGGGACAATCACAGATGGCTCAATGGTATGGATGCCTCACTGTTGTATGCGTACGTGCCCAGTAGACTAGACCTGGCTCAGGTATTCTCTTAGATGATGTAAAATATACAGGCCCACCTCCTGGTGGCAGAGGACAAGTCCGTGTCTTGATAGAAGGAAAGTGATAAGGAGAATCACTACTATGGCTGAGATCAGAAATATGGACAAACGTGAAGCTGAAGGCGTTCGTGACTTATGGTTACAGATGTGTGCAGAAGCAGGAACACCGCTTCCAGAATCATCTGCACAACTCATCCTTTCCAACCTTAAGCAGTATGCCAACCATCAAGCCGCCCACTGCTTCGTGGCTGAAGAACAGGATATCCTCATCGGCTTCGTCACCTGTAGCGTGACTGGGCATCCTGTTATGCCAGGGCTAACTGGCGAAATCGAGGAATTGTACGTACAGTCCAATCCAAAGCGGCAAGAGGTTCAGGCCGAGTTGGTGAGACAAGCTGTGTCGTTCATGCAGACATGTGGAACTGGCAGCATCCATACGAGAATATGTGTTGGTAAAGAATGCCCGGGGGAAGAGGAACTAAGAGCCTTCTGGCAATCGCATGGGTGGGAGAATGATATGACCATCTACTCTATCTACAGCAATGTTCCAGGAGATCCTGCCTTACAGAGTGTTTGGGACGAGTACCAGGCGCATGCCCAGGCAGTGACAAATGAGCAATAGCCCCGAGCATTATAACATTTATAACACTTGTATCACTTCTATCACTTGTATCGGGTTTGAATTCTGCATTTCGTATATTGATAAATTTCCTATTTACAACTCTTCCCTGGTATGTTATGATCTAGCTTGCCCGGGGATGTAGCTCAGCTGGGAGAGCGCGACAATCGCACTGTCGAGGTCAGGGGTTCGAGCCCCCTCATCTCCACTATATACTAGACCATAAGTTTAAGAAGCACAATTGAGCTTAAGGATCTATGTCCATCAGGGGAACGGCGGGCGACCATAAAGGCCCACCCAGCCACTCCACACAACCCTCGCCCCTACGGGAGGGGTGGAGAGGCTAGTTTTAAAGTTGCCTTGCAAATCGCAAGCTCTTATGGTATAGTAGTGTTCACAATCATTGGTAGATTACCAGCGTTGAGCAGGAGTAGTAGGTCTATTCAGTCCAGAGAGTAGCCGGGTGGTGCAAGGCTGCAAAGCTTTTGATCGAACTCGCCTGTGAGCAGCAAGTGTGAAAGAAATTTGGGTAGGGGTTCAATCTATGAATCCAAACCAAAGGCCTAGCGCTTGCCGGAGTGCCCGTTATCGCATATAATGAGTATCAATCACGGACTTTCCTTATGAACCAGTCGTCTTGGGCCTGTAGCGCAGTTGGAAGAGCGCATCCATGGCATGGATGAGGTCAGGGGTTCGAGCCCCCTCAGGTCCACCATAAATCCGAGATTGAAAAAACAGGGTGGTACCACGAAAAGCCTTTCGTCCCGCAAGGATGAAAGGCTTTTTTTATTATTGTTTCTATTACTGTAGATGCAGGTTTGTGGAGGGATATCAGATGATTACACGCACGAAGTATAATCCTAAAGAAATTGAAGCAAAATGGCAGACCCAGTGGGAGGCTGAACAACTGTATCATGCCACCGACGATTCGCCCAAACCAAAGTTTTATAACCTGGCCATGTTACCCTATCCGTCCGGTGACTTGCATATTGGTCACTGGTATAACTATTCGGGTGCTGACGCCTATGGTCGCTTCATGCGTATGCATGGCTATAACGTCATGCAGCCGATAGGCTTCGATGCCTTTGGATTGCCCGCAGAGAATGCTGCTATCCAGCGTGGCATACAGGCACGTACCTGGACGCTGGCGAACGTTGAGACAATGCGCAGGCAACTGCGTTTGATGGGAGCAGGCTGGGATTGGGAGCGCGAGATGGTTTCCTGTCTGCCCGATTACTACAAATGGTCACAGTGGCTGTTCCTGCAATTCTATAAACATGGGCTGGCTTATCGCACTAAGGCACCTGCTAACTGGTGTCCAAGCTGCAATACAACGCTGGCAAATGAGCAAGTATTAGCAAATGGTACATGTGAGCGCTGCGGCAGCGTCGTAATTCGCAAAGAGATCGACCAGTGGCTACTGAAGATTACCAGCTATGCAGAAGAACTGCTGGACTTCTCCAAGATCGAATGGCCTGAAAAGACAGTGACCATGCAAAGAAACTGGATCGGGCGTAGCGAAGGGGCAGAGATCCGCTTTTTTACGGAGATCGATGGACAACATGAAGAGATTCCTGTCTTCACAACGCGCCCGGACACCATTTATGGCGTCACATTCTTTGTACTGGCCCCTGAACATCCCTGGGTTGAGAAAATAACGACACCTGAACACAAGTCTGAAGTCGAGGCATATGTGGACCAGGCTCGACATATGACGGAAATTGAGCGCATGAGCGCAGAGAAAGAAAAGACGGGTGTCTTTACAGGTGGCTATGTCACCAATCCGGTGAATGGTGAACGCGTTCCGGTGTGGATTGCTGATTATGTGCTGATGGGCTATGGTGCTGGAGCGATCATGGGTGTACCTGCCCATGACCAGCGCGACTTTGAATTTGCGCGTAAGTTTGGCATTCCCATACGCCAGGTTATTCGACCTGAGGGTGAGGAGCCGAGCGATCCTGCGAACTGGACTGAGGCGAAAGAACACCTGGGAGTGATGGTCAACTCTGGTCCATTTGATGGTGTGCGAGCCGAAGAGGCGATTGCCAGAGTGACACGCTTTCTTGAGAATCAGGGCATTGGCCGTTTCACGGTGACGTACCGTCTGCGTGACTGGCTGATTAGTCGACAACGCTATTGGGGCACCCCTATTCCGATCATCTACTGTCCAAAGGATGGTATGGTTCCGGTACCAGAGGATCAACTGCCCGTGTTGCTGCCCGAGCATGTTGAGTTCAAGTCAACCGGTGAATCGCCACTGCGTTATGAGCCAGAGTTCCTGAATACTACCTGCCCAGTCTGTGGAGGTCCCGCAACACGCGAGGCCGATACGATGGATACGTTCATCTGTTCGTCCTGGTACTTCCTGCGCTATGCCGACCCGCAGAATGACAAACAGGCGTTTAGCCACGAGGCATTGGAGCGCTGGCTGCCCGTCGATCAATATATCGGTGGAGCAGAACACGCAGTCATGCACCTGCTGTACGCTCGCTTCTTCATCAAAGCGTTGCGAGACATGGGACATCTGAAATTTGACGAACCTTTTACCCGGCTATATCACCAGGGCACTGTGTTGGGTCCTGATGGGCAGAAGATGTCTAAGTCACGCGGTAATGTGGTGGCTCCAGACGAGTTTGTCGAGAAGTACGGGGCGGATACTGTGCGCTCTTACCTGACGTTTATTGGCCCTTTCGATCAAGGCGGCTCTTTCATACCCGAAAATTTAGAGGGGGTGTGGCGATTCATGAACCGCTTCTGGAGCCTGGTTAATGATAGTTGGGTTGAGAATCCCAGCGACGAGGAGACCAGTGAGAGCAAGGCTATCGAACGCCTGCGCAACAAAACCATCAAGCGCATCACCGAGGAACTGAGCAATTTCCGCTTCAATACAGCGCTGGCCGCGTTGATGGAGTGCAACAATGTGCTGATTAAGCAGCAACATGCTCCTGTAGCTCGCAGCGTGGCTTTCCGCAATACGTTGGAGACAATGATGCAACTGCTGGCCCCAATGGCACCGCATATAACCGAAGAACTGTGGCACTTGACGAATCATACGGGGAGTATTCACGAGACCGCGTGGCCAGACTATGATGAGGCGCTGACGCAGGATGAGACCTTTACGCTGGTCGTGCAGGTCAATGGTAAGGTACGTGAGAGGATCGAGGTTGCCGCGGACACAAGTGAGCGCGATATCCGTATGCTGGCGCTGAGCAATCCCCGGGTGGCTTCATTCATTGGAGAGGCAACCGTACAGAAGGTGATTTATGTGCCAGGGCGGCTGATTAATATTGTTGTGCGAAAAGGATAAGGAAATAAATAGAGATGGCAATGACAGAACCCGCGCGGGTTCTGTCATTGCCATCTCTATTTATTTCCTTACTTTCAATTAGAAAATTGTCATAGAATTGACAGGTTGTGATGGAACCATCCTGGTATGCGATTCGTATAACAGTCATGTAGCGTCAGATGATTGTGAGGTGACGTGAGGAACTTCACAGTCCAGGTGTTATTTTGTCGATAGATGCAACACTGATTTCCGCTTATACTTTGTTTGTAGGAATAGGAACAAGTGGGTGAAAAGAGGTGTTGTACATCACAAACAAAGTGATATTTGAAAAACTATAGGGTTGGTCGTCTATGAAAGTGTAGGGTCTAGATTACACTAAGATGGCCAGACAACAATGAACTTTTGAATAAGCGAAATAATGTATAGTAAAGCAGCGGAGATAGTCCTAATAAGGAAGAAGGTAAATATTATGAATCCGCAAATCCAATCTGAAAAAGAACTTGAAATGGTTAACAATGCTGAAATTGCTATTACTGAGACGGATGCTCTAATCCAGAATGGTTTTACTTCTGAAGAAATTGTTTCTTTGCTCTGGTTGCGCCAATGGTATCAAAATGGTGGGAGTGATCGTGTAGAGGTTTTGCGTCGCCTGGAGTTTCTGAAACTGATGGTTATGAATGGGAAGATTGAGCCTTAGCCACTTTTCCTTTTTGATACCATTGACGCAACCAGGTAAATGTTGCTATGCCAGACCTGGTGTAACGACATGCCAGATGCCACCAACCCCTTCGCCAGTCGCCTGGCCAGGACCGGGATCACCTGAGTAGATATAGAGCGGATGGCCGTTGTATTCGACCTGCTTCCCATTTGCGTCTGCCACGATGGTTAACTTCCCTGGGAGTGATACTGCGCTTGTAGGGACGCTAGAACTGGATATGACCAGCGGGGGCCACGCATTAGCGCATCCTCCGCTACAGACGGTCGACGGCGGCACATCGGTGTCTCGGTAATAGAGGGTCAAGCCCTGGGCATTGGTAAGAATGGTCTCCGACGTGCCATTCACTGTGACTGTCGCTGTCTTGATGAGGCTGCCAGAACTGCTGCTTGTTGGGGTAATCCCTCCACCGCTACCATACCTGCCACCACCATATACACTACTGCTGCTTGTGGTTGGGGTCGTTCCTCCCGCCGAGGAAGTTGTTCCTGATTCACTCGTATTGCTGCCACAGGCTGCCAAAAGGACGACAAGTGTCGCGAATACAAATATACTGGACAAAGTACGGATTCTGGCGTGTAAGGTGAAAAAATTGTTAAGCATCACGTTTTCTTCCTTCATTTCTGGTGACACCTGTACTGAGAACGAGTCATCTAATGATATATACATATAGGGGTTACGAGTATGTTTTTCAAAACCGGGAAGAATGACAAGTATATCGTCTCTCCAGCTATTTGACTTCAGTTTATACCAATGCTATCCCTGACCAGGTGAATAGAGAAGAACACCAGCAAGAGTCACTAACCCAGTTGGGGCTGTAACCTTTTACCGTAATTCACTATAGTGCGCCTATCACATTCGTCGCTAGTTATAATTGAGGCGCCGTTGAAATCTAAGGAGAATTACGTCATGAACAAGAATCTGTCTTCTTTTACCCAGCGCGTAAAAATGTCCTGGGTTTTCCTCTCGCTGGCAATTGCTGCTGCCCTGCTTTTAGCTGCATGCGGCGGTGGGACAGCCACAACTTCCGCTCCGACGCCCACCCCTACGTCACCACCCAGCCCGACTCCTACCCCAACCCCGACAGTTGTCACTGTGAAGATCGTTGAGGCGAATGAGAAATACTCCTTCCAACCGGCAACACTGACGATCAAAGTGGGCACGCAGGTGGTATGGCTCAATACCTCTGATGCTCCTCATACGGTGACCAGTGATACGGCTGGTGTCTTCAGTTCCGCTGGCAATATCACGCGGAACCAAACCTTCATGTTCACCTTCACCTCTGCGGGAACGTTCCCCTATCACTGCAATATTCACCCGTATATGAAAGCTGCCATAACGGTCACTTCCTGAATTTGAAGTTGGTGAGCTGCTCTCCTAACTTAGGAGAACAGCTCACCAACACTTCCCTTTCCAAAACTGCGAAGGGCGAAACTATGAGTTCAATCGCTGCAAATAGCATACAGGGAAGCGGATAATGAGCGAACGACACACGTTTCCTCAACCACAGTTGAAAGGCAACAAGGTGGTGCATAGGCAGCCAACACTCCCAGTCGCCGACGATGCTCATCGAGGACCATTAGCCCGGGTGATCTGCTTTAGGACCTGGCTTCTGCCGGGATTAGTGCTACTGAGTGTCGTTTCACTCGTGATACTTTCCTGCGAGAGTCTTGTTGGGTCAGGAAAGGCACCTGTTAGGCAGCTCTTTCCCCAGACAGTATTGGTAGATAGAGCTCTGTTTAGGGAATACCCCTTACCGCTCCGAGATAGCGAGGTGATGCGACCAGCTATCGATCACCAGGGAAGGGTCTGGTTCGGTGCCATGGGTCAGAACGCACTGGTCGTCTTTGACCCACGCATTCGGACCTTTCGGTATCTGACTCCACCGCGTGGTCATCATGGTATCATGGGCGTAATGGTTGCACCTGACGACACCATTTGGTTTGCCGAACAATCTGCCAATTACCTGGGACGCTACTTTCCCACGACAGGACGCTATCAGCTCTATCCTTTACCCTGGATCAGTATCCCTGATCCAGGACATACCGGCCAGCAATTGTCCTTGCCGAGCGCCCCCAACGAACTGGCACTCGACGCACATGGTGATGTGTGGTTCACCGAATTCAACGCTGACCGTCTTGGGCGGCTCGATCCCCGTACGGGCCACATGCAGCACTATCCTCTTTCCCCAAAAACAAGTGTGCAGACACTCTACCCGTACGGAGTGACGGTCGATCCGCAGGGGAGCATCTGGTTCACCGAATCGGGTAGCAATCAACTTGGCCGTCTCGAGCCGACAACAGGAGCGATACAAGTGTTCGCCGTACCCGATCCTTATGCACTCTTGATGGAGATTGCCAGCGATGGACAGGGATCTCTCTGGGTGACATCCTTCACGCCTGGTCTGCTGTTTCGCTATAAACCAGGTACCGGGACGTTCACGACGTACACTGTTTCATTGAGTGGACACGAGCGTGGGACACTCTATGGCCTACTTGTCACAACGTCTGGTGATGTCTGGGTGACCATTTTGGCTGCGAACATGCTAGCGCATCTCGATGTGCGCACAGGTCTTTTCCTCTACTATCGCATTCCTGCTCCTGGCGGTTTACCGCTCGGCCTGGCTATGGATGCCAACCAGAATCTCTGGTTTACTGAATTAGACAAGATCGGCATGCTGTATTCTCAGAGACGAATATGACGTTAAATGTCCAGGAACTGGTGGACGCTTCTTTAAGTTGAATGCCACTACCGGAGTCACTGAGCATGACCTCGATCTCATGCCTGATGGATGCCTGGGGTCGGGGTATGAGGCTTACCCACTCTCGATTCAGAGATAGGGATCTATCCTTTTCGCATACCAGGACACCTCCAAAGATTCCACATTCGATAGAGCAGCAACGATTGCGCATGAAGTGCTCTACTTTGGTAATCTCGACGGCATTACCTTTTCCCAAAGCACTACTAAAAAGATAACCAGAATGGGGTAATCTACGTACATGTAGATAGATCTGGCAGGTGATAGCTACCTATCCTAATGGCCTGGAATGAGTGACGAGCGATCTCCTGGTAATTGATTGATATCACGTGATATGACATTCTTAAGAATAAGGACATCTATGCGTATTATACTCTACCTTGGAAAAGGCGGCGTTGGTAAAACAACGATCTCGGCAGCTACAGCAGTTCGTTCCGCCGCACTCGGCAAGCGTACGCTTGTTGTTAGCACTGACCTGGCACATAGTCTTGCCGATTGCTTCAATACACCTCTTGCTTCTGAACCGATGGAACTGGCACCGAATTTGTGGGCACAAGAAGTGAATGTGTTGGATGAAATGCGCCACAGTTGGGGCAAAGTGCAAGACAAAATGAGTGAACTGTTGCGAAAACGTGGCATCGATCCGGTGATAGCTGAAGAACTTGCGCTCATTCCTGGGATGGACGAGATTGTCAGCCTGCTCAACATCTACCGCAATGCTCGAGACGGGAACTTCGAAGTGGTAGTTATCGACGCTGCGCCCACAGGTGAGACAGTGCGGCTTTTAAGTATGCCTGACACCTTTCAATGGTATGCCGGGCGCATCACTAGTTTAAATCTGAAGAGTACTACCCTAACCCTCGCACGTCCATTCATCAAGGCTTTCCTGCCTACTGGTGAAATGTTGGAAGCTGTGCAAATCTTGAGTGATCGAGTGAAAACGTTGCGCGAGGTACTGAGTAACCCCGATATCAGTTCCTATCGACCAGTAGTCAATCCAGAACGTATGGTGATCAAAGAGGCGCTGCGGGCTGAAACCTATCTGGCGCTTTTTGGTTATCCCATCGATGGTGTTATTTGCAATCGCGTCATTCAGCCTGGCAATTATGTTGATGAGTTTATGCAAGACCTCTATCGTAATCAAGAGAAATTGCGCCTGCTGATTCACAATACCTTCGCCCCGCTGCCTATCTGGGAGGCTCCCTACTATTCGCGCGACATTCTTGGCATGAAGCAACTTGGTGAATTAGCCAGGGCCATCTTTGGCGATTTGGACCCGACAGAGGTCTTCCATCGTGGACCGATACAGGAAGTAATACACGTGGGAGATACGTATATACTGCGTCTACCTCTGCCACATGTTGAGATGGACAAGGTGCTGATGACGAAGAAGGGTGACGAGATGATCGTCGAGATTGGTAACTTCAAGCGCGATATTACGCTCCCATCCGTACTGGCAAACCAAGAGGCAAAGCTTGCACGCTTTGTAGATAAGGCCTTGGAGATTCATTTTACCGCGCCGGTGGAGGAGTTAGAGAAATCTGAGGAGAAGTCAGCATAGAACAGTGATCAACTTGCTAAGCAGGCGGAAGAAATTTGCTCTTGTATTAAAGCGGCTCGCAGGAAAGGTTTAGCGCGGTTGAAATAGGCTTTATTACTGCGTTAGAGCGCTCCATTTCCTATTTTATTTCACCAGCCGGCGCATGAGCCAGCGTTTGACGATTTCGACAAGCAGCAAATAGGTAACAATCATAATTGCAAGGAAGAGGTAGTATAGGGCGGGCAAGGGTACGAATTTTAGCGGCCCGGCAAGCGGGGTATACGGAATAATCAGGCCGAAAAGGACAACCAGAATCACGGTAATCGTCAGAGGCTTGCTTGGTCGACTGCGTAATGGGTTGCCTACAGTGCGAATAACAAACAGCACCAATGTCTGCGTCGCCAGCGATTCCACAAACCAGCCTGTATGGAAGAGCTCCGCTGAGGCATGGAAAACCGCCAGCATCACAAAGAAGGTGAGGAAGTCAAAGATCGAACTGACTGGTCCAATGAAAACCATGAAATCACGGATGAGCTTGATGTTCCAGTGTTGCGGTTTTTGAATGTAGCTCGTATCTACGTTATCAGTAGGTATCGTCACCTGGGAAAGGTCGTAAAGAAAGTTATTCAGCAGGATCTGCGCCGGCAGCATGGGCAAGAATGGCAAGAATACAAAGGCACCGGCCATACTGAACATATTCCCAAAGTTTGAACTAGTTCCCATCAACAGGTACTTCATCACATTCCCGAACGCCTTACGACCCTCAATGATACCATTATGGAGCACGTCCAGGCCTTGCTCAAGTAAGATGAGTTCCGCAGCTTCCTTTGCTACATCTACGGCACTCGCAACCGAGATCCCAACATCAGCGGTATGGAGCGATGGAGCATCATTGATGCCATCACCCAGGTAACCAACCACGTGATGGCGATGCTTGAGCGCAAGAATGATGCGGTTCTTCTGCGCTGGCGAGACGCGGGCAAAGACGTTGGTCTTCTCAACCACATGGGCCAGTGCTGTATCATCGATGTGATCAAGCTCGTCACCTTGGACCATGTGATCTGTATTCAAGCCGACTTGTGAGCAGATATGGCGAGTAACGAGTGCATTATCACCCGTCAGAATCTTCACCTCTACCCCATCGCTACGGAGTGTTTCCAGCACCTTACCTGCATCTTCCCTGGGAGGATCGTAGAATGCCAGGTAGCCGAGCAGGATCATGTCCTGCTCATCGCTTGCACGATAGACCTCAGGCTTCGGAGGCAAAGGCCGGTAGGCAACAGCTATGGTGTAATAGCCCTGAGCGCTGAGCTTCTGGTAGGTCTCTTTGCACGATGAATGTGACTTATCATCCAGGGGAATGAATTGGCCATCTATTTCATACTTGGAACACACTGGTAGTGTACTCTCGGGCGCGCCTTTGCAAATCAAGAGTGGCTCTCCATTCTGCTCCTGCTCCACGACCACGGAGAGGCGTCGCCGTTCGAAATCGAACGGGATTTCCCCCAGCTTGCGATAGGAACTCACATCAAGTTGCTCATAGCGCAGAACTGCGGCGTCGATTTGGCCTTTGATGCCTGTTTCATAAAAGCTATTGAGGTAGGCAAACAACAACATATTCTTCGACGGTTGGCCCTGGGGATCGAAGCAGTCGCTGAGCACCATCTCCCCAGTGGTTAAGGTTCCAGTCTTGTCGCTACAAAGTACATCAATGCTGCCGAAGTTTTGCATGGACTCCAGGTGCTTGACAATGACTTTCTGCCGCGCCATCCGTGCAGCCCCTTGTGCCAGGGTAATCGTCACGATCATCGGTAGAAACTCTGGGGTCAATCCGACAGCAAGGGAGATAGCAAAGAGAGCTGATTCCAGAGTACTGTGCTTGAAGATGATGCCGATGAGGAATACAAAGAGAACAAGGAAGAAGACGGTCCTTGTAATGAGGAGACCGAAAGCTCTGACGCCATGTTCAAACTCAGTTTGTGGTGGACGCTTGGCAAGATGTGCCACAATATCACCGTAAGCCGTATTCCGACCCGTTGCGGTAACGACTGCTATTGCTGTTCCACTAACAACGGAAGTGCCGAGAAAGACGACAGAGCGTACGTCAATCAGGTTTCCCGACGTTGATGCGCTGTCGCTCGCATCCTTTTCCGCTGGCAAGGATTCTCCAGTCAGTGCGGCTTGCTGAACATGTAGATAGACTGATTGGAGCAAGCGGGCATCAGCAGGTACAAGATCCCCGGCAGTGAGACGGATGACATCACCAGGTACCAGTTCACTTCGTGGAATCTCGACCCAGTTCCCATCACGCAGAGCTGTCGCTGTTAGCGCTACTTGCTTGCGCAGTCCCTCAACTGCGCGCTCCGAGCGATGGGTCTGAAAGTAGTTAAGCGCGATGCTCAGCGATACAATCACAATAATAATACTCGCATCGATAACTGCACCAAAAACGGCTGATACAATACTCGCAGCCAACAAGATTAAAACGAGCGGGTTCGTAAACAAAAGTAAAAGCTGTTTGACCCCCGCTATACGCTGGACGGTGATCAATTCGTTTGGGCCTACCTCGCTAAGCTTTCGACGCGCTTCCTCACTGGTCAAACCTTTCTCAGAGGTGTGTAGCTGCTCGAAGAGCTGTTGCAAAGAAATTTGCTGGGTACCTTCTTTGCTAGCTGTTGATAGCGCCATGGCTTCTCTTTGCGAGACTTGCGGTCCGACTGATTCCGTCATACTTTTCTCCAGTTCTCTGCTATCGAGTATTAACACGACCCATAGCTAATTTACAACAATAAGAAGTTATCCTAAACGTCCTCCAACAAGTGATCCGAGTCCAAACGTTATTGCTGCCGCCGCTAAACCCAGCAAGACCTGGCGACCGGCTGATTTCAGGAGCGATGCTCCAGTGGTCAGCGTAATACCGACGCCGACAATGAACAAACCCAAAATGCCCAGCACCAGGCTAAACAGCACAGCTACAGTCCCACTACCAAATGCAAAAGGTATGACGGGGATGACAGCGCCAATTGCGAAAAGCATAAATGACATGATCGAAGCTGTCCATGCCGAGCCCCCGAGTTCTTCGGGGTCAATACCAAGCTCTTCGCGGGCGAGGGTATCAAGTGCTGCTTCACCCTGCCCCATAATACGTTCGGCCATGCGATTGGCAGTTTCCCGATCAATTCCTTTCGCCTCGTAAATAAGGGCCAGTTCCTCGCGTTCTTCCTCAGGCATCTCGAGCAGTTCCTGGCGTTCGACCGCAATCTGGTGCGTGTAAAGCTCACGAGCGCTCTGCACAGATAGCCACTCACCGATAGACATAGAGAGCGCTCCGGCGAGCATACCGGCCAGACCTGTGAATAGAATGGTATGCCCAGGGAGATTGGCCCCTGCAACACCCATGACAAGACTCAGATTGGTGGTGAGACCATCGCTGGCTCCCAATACAGCCGCACGCAGAGCATTGCCACCGGTGCCACGGTGACGGCCCTCGAAGCGGGCGAGTGCAGGACCAGCGATACCACCACCTGTTATCTCTACAGAGCGAAAAAGGCGTTCGTGCGAACGCTCATCCTTCGGCATCCCAGCGGCACGAGCTTCCGGTTGTGTATCATAGTCGTGACCGGCGCCGCGTTCCATAGTCGAGACCATAGGCAGTACCGAGTTTACGCCGAAGCGCTGCGCCAGCCAGATGATCATACGTATGCGCCACCCTGGGGTAAACGTGGGTACAGTTTCGCCTGCTTTGCGCAAATAATCAGCCCAGACGCTTGCATGACGCTGCTCAGTTTCTGCCATTCGCTGGTAAAGTTCTGCCAGGTGTGGATCACGTTCAGTTTTAGCCAGCTTTTGATATAGCTCAGAACCCTCCTGTTCAGCAATATAATTTGCGCGATAACGCTCGATGTCGTTCTTAACTGCCATGTATGTAACTCCTTTCACTTACAGACTATGAGGCATGTCTCACAAAACTGTCACAGGATAGTGAGATACTCTCACAATTAGCATACACAATGCTGCAAAAATTAGACTTGCGACCCAAGGATCGCAGATTCAAGTAGGTTGAAGTGGCCGGACTGGCTCCGCCAGTCCGGCCACTTCAACCTACTTGAAAATAAATAATCGGGTCTGTGTACGAAACGTGATGAAAAAGCATGTTGCTGTGATGTAATTGTGATTCTAGCACGATATCCTTCTTACAAGAGGATGCTCCGGTCGCTTTCGCAGAGATGAAAGAAACTCGAAATAGACCTTTTAAAAAGCATAACATAACAAACGTATAAACATTTCGATAGGTGAGGATGACATTATCATGAAATATCCAAAGTCTGCTATCACTAATCGAAGACTTGGATTGATACTTATTATCACTTCAGCTGCATCGTTTGGCGTAATGCCTATCTTTGCACAACTGGCATATAATGCCGGAGCGGAACCTGTTACGGTGTTGTTCCTGCGATTTACTATAGCTGCTGTGGTGATGAATCTGATCATGGTTGCGAGCAGGACGCAGTATCCCCATGGACTTATTCTAGTGGAACTGATTCTGCTGGGGGCAATAGCATATGTAGGCGAGTCACTTGCATATTTTCTGGCGCTTAAGATGGCCTCTGCTGGGCTGGTTGCGCTATTACTTTATATTTATCCTGCGCTGGTCACAGCGCTGTCGGCTATTTTCTTGAAAGAACATCTTACGCGTACCAAGATTATAGCGCTATTCCTTGCTCTCTCAGGAACAGCGCTGACTTTACGGATAAGCAGCGGTGGCAGTCTGCTGGGTATTCTACTAGGTGTAGCAGCAGCGGTGGATTATGCTATCTATATCCTCTTAGGAAGCCGCATCGTGCGGCGTTCAGGACCACTCAGCTCAACGACAGTGATTATTACATCGACAGCAGGTGTTTATGCTGGTATTGTAGCCTTTCGAGGTACGACTTATCCCACGACATCAACTGGCTGGATTGCAATCATTGCGATTGCGCTTATCTCAACTGTACTTGCTTTCGTCACTTTCCTCGCTGGCCTCAAGAGGATTGGCCCAACCAGTACTTCGACACTCTCAACATTTGAACCGATCGTGGCCGTTGTTTTAGCAGCAATCGTTCTGGGAGAGACAATAAGCCCTCTTCAGGTTCTTGGCGGCGCACTAATACTGGCGGCTGTCGTGCTCCTGGCAAGAAGCGATAGATGGCGAGGCAAGAGAAAGCGGGACAAGCAAACTGACAAGTTGGAAGGCACCGAAATCCAACAAGAGATAACTGCGTCGTCTCTAAACAAGCATGATGCGGAAATGATAGCGGTAAGTTAAACTAGAAATTATGGAGGTTCATATGGAACGTAATTGGGTAACAATAGAGGGCAATGAGGCTGTAGCGAACGTTGCTCACGCATTGAGTGAGGTCATTGCAATCTATCCTATAACGCCGTCGACATCGATGGGCGAGATGGCTGATGCCTGGTCTGCGACGGGGCGAGTCAATCTATGGGGAACGGTGCCGCTTGTTGTGGAAATGCAATCAGAGGGGGGCGCAGCTGGAGCAATTCATGGCGCAATACAAACAGGAGCATTGGCAACAACGTTTACTGCATCCCAGGGCTTATTGCTGATGATTCCCAACATGTATAAGATTGCCGGTGAGTTGACACCAGTGGTGTTTCACGTGGCTGCTCGTGCGCTCGCTACACAAGGACTCTCAATTTTTGGTGATCATTCCGATGTGATGGCTACACGTTCAACGGGCTTTGCCCTGCTGGCTTCAAACTCGGTACAAGAAGCACAGGATATGGCGCTCATCGCGCATGCATCTACGTTAGAGGCGCGCGTTCCGTTCCTGCATTTCTTTGATGGATTTCGCACGTCAGCCGAAATTAACAAAATTGAGCAATTGACACGTGAAGACTTGCGGGCCATGATTGATGATGCTTTGGTTCAAGCTCACCGGCAACGCGCGCTCTCACCTGAACACCCTTTTATTCGTGGCACTGCGCAAAACCCCGATGTGTACTTCCAGGCCCGTGAGACCATTAATCCTTATTACACAGCCTGTCCGGCAATTGTACAGAAGACTATGGATAAGTTTGATGCACTGGTAGGACGACAGTATCACCTGTTCGATTATGTTGGAGCACCCGATGCAGAGCGTGTGATTGTAGTAATGGGCTCAGGAGCAGAGACAGTACAGACAACGACAGAGTATCTTAATGCACACGGCGAGAAGGTAGGCGTCGTCAAAGTGCGCTTATTCCACCCGTTCTCAGTAAAAGACTTCTTGCAGGCATTGCCATCTAGCGTCAAAGTGATAGCCACGCTGGATCGTACAAAAGAACCTGGAAGCATTGGCGAACCCCTCTACCTGGATGTATCGACGTCGATCAACGAGGGTTGGAGTAACAGACATGCATCACCACGTATCATTGGTGGGCGCTATGGCCTCGCCTCAAAGGAATTTACACCTGCGATGGTCAAAGGC
>Ga0137365_10001832_pt1 | contig 16742 bp, 15 predicted proteins | sample SagtaG_9_FD_104799 | JGI IMG/M metagenome (GOLD analysis project Ga0137365, IMG submission 104799) | Vadose zone soil microbial communities from Sagehorn Ranch, Mendocino, California, USA - Sage1_L_40_16 metaG | ecosystem: Environmental > Terrestrial > Soil > Vadose zone | place: USA...
GGTGGCTGATGGGTGGTGAGGGCGCTTGCGCCGTCCTGGTGCCCGAGACCTGTGTGGGAGCGGTGGCTGATGGGTGGTGTGGGCGCTTGCGCCGTCCTGGTGCCCGAGACCTGTGTGGGAGCGGTGGCTGATGGGTGGTGTGGGCGCTTGCGCCGTCCTGGTAGGCTCTATCCCTGCTGAGGTCAATGTATAGTAGGCGGGCGCTTGCGCCGTCCAGGTGCGCTAACTCACTCTAAAGCCTGGTCTAAGTCCCAGAGAATATCTTCTACATCCTCAATCCCTACTGAAAGCCGGATCAAGTCAGGTGTCACCCCACCTGCTAACTGGTCTTCTTCCGAAAGTTGCTGATGTGTTGTACTGGCAGGATGGATAATCAGGCTGCGTGCATCACCTACATTGGCAAGATGTGAAAGCAATCGCACATTGTTAATCACGTTCTTCCCGGCTTCATATCCGCCTTTGACCCCAAATGTGAAGATCGATCCCGCCCCTCGCGGCAAATAGCGCCGGGCAAGTTCGTATGAAGGATCATCCGGCAATCCTGGATAGTGTACCCAACTGACTGCTGGATGCTCCTGAAGGAAGCGTGCCACCTGAAGCGCATTCTGGCAGTGCTGCTTCATACGGAGTGACAACGTCTCCAGTCCCTGTAACAGCAGGAACGAATTGAAAGGGCTGATGCACGGGCCTGTATCGCGTAACGTTTCTACCCTGGCTTTCATCACAAAAGCAAAGTCGCCAAACGTCTCATAAAAACGCACGCCGTGATAGCCAGGCGAGGGATCAACAATATGTGGAAAATTGCCGTTATCCCAGGGAAACTTTCCCGATTCGACCAGCACTCCTGCGATAGATGTACCATGGCCACCGATAAACTTGGTCGCTGAATGCACAACAATATCGGCTCCATACTCAAGTGGCCGACACAGGTAGGGAGTAGCAAAGGTATTATCGACAACCAGGGGCACACCTGCCTCGCGCGCTATGTCAGCCACGGCACGTATGTCTAGCACATCACCGCGTGGGTTGCCTATTGTCTCACCATACAACGCTCGTGTGCGCGCCGTCAGTGCGCGTCGATAGTTCTCTGGGTCAGTGCTATCTACAAAGACGGTATTGATCCCCCAGGTGCGCAGTGTCAGGTCGAACTGCGTGTGCGTGCCACCGTAGAGACTGTTCGAAGAGACGACCTCGTCACCAGGACGCAGCAGGGTCATCATCGTTACCATTTGTGCTGCCATGCCCGAAGCAGTTGCCAGTGCACCCGTTCCTCCTTCAAGTGCCGCTATGCGCTCCTCAAAAGCAGCATTGGTGGGATTCATGATGCGCGTGTATATATTGCCAAAGCGTTGCAAAGCAAAAAGATGGGCTGCATGGTCTGTGTCGTCAAAGACGAACGAGGTTGTTTGATAGATTGGCATTGCCCGTGCGCCTGTAGTAGGGTCAGGTCGCTGCCCCGCGTGTACCGCCAGGGTATCAAACCCAAAGACATGATCACTATCTATTTCTGGCATGGTGTTTCTGCTCCTCTGCTAGAGGTCTATCCTTTATGATATCCACATGCTACCATATTTGCTTTTGACTGGAAAGAAAGAATCTCCTGACACGATCCCCGAATTTGTGCTACACTTTCACAAGAGTTCAGGTGAGAGAGGCGAGATGGTAAAGCGACCAAGGCAGGGCGAGGACGGCAGTGTGCCCCTACTATGCCTGCGAAGCAGCTTTTCAGGCTCGTGTATAGTAGGGACGGGGCTTGCCCCGTCCTTGATCGGTGCCTTGTCCTCGCCCTGCGGTCTCCCGCATCGGGTGTAATTTACGATCAACGTAGCTCGAACAAGAAAGGCAGTAAAGTATGACACAAATCATTGACCGGAAGACAGAATACACCACTGTTGGCAAGCGAACGCGCCGGCAGGACGGTTTCGATAAATTGGTAGGCCGTACTCGCTATGCCGGTGACCTGACCTTCGTGGGTTTACTGCATGCCAGGTTGGTCCTCAGTCCTTATGCGCATGCGCGTATCGTCAACATTGATCTATCAGCAGCGTTGGAAGTGCCAGGCGTAAAGGCTGTTTACACCAGCCAGACATTGGGCATGTCGGACCCCGAAAGCAGCTCGCGCACGCAGTCTCCCCTCGCATCAAAAGAAGTTCTCTGGTGTGGTCATCCCGTCGCCATCGTGCTGGCTGAGACTGAAGCAGCCGCAGAAGATGGTGTCGCCGCTGTGGATGTCGAATATGAGCTGTTGGATGTTGTAGTAGACCCGATTGCAGCTATGCAGCCAGGCGCACCCCTGACACGTATCTTCATCAAAGAAACTTCCTCAGAGATCGCGGGTGGGGGCGCTCATGCCGCTGTTTCGGAGGATCAGGTGGCGGAGGCTGACGAGGAAGAGCTTTCCCAAAATGTGAGCGATAAGGTGCATATGCATGCAGGCGATATGCAAGCGGGTTGGCAAGAGGCGGAAGTTGTTGTCGAGCGTACCTTTACAACGAGCATAGTGCACCAGTCATACATGGAGCCTCAGTCTATTACTGTTATGCCGGATGGCTCGTCGGGACATCGCCTGACCATCTGGCCAAGTTCTCAAGGCATACTCGCTGTGCGATTGGGTGTAGCTGAAGCGCTCTCGATTCCCGAACGGCAAATACGGGTAGAGTCCATCCCTATAGGAGGAGCTTTTGGCGGAAAATTTGGTCTTATTGAGCCTTTAGCGGCCGCTGCTGCTCATACCTCGCGCAGACCCGTGCGCCTGACCTACACGCGTTCAGAAGACCTCTTTGCCGGTAATCCTGCTCCGCAATCAATTATAACCCTTAAACTTGGCGCGAAACGTGAAGGCACACTTGTGGCGATGCAGGGAACAGTTATTTTTGATACGGGAGCGTATGCTGGTTCGGCTGTCTTCCTGGGGGGTCTCATCCTCGGCAGCAGCTATCGCTGCCCTAATTATGACTTCCGCTGCTATGAGGTGATGACCAATAAGGTTGGCGTCGGCGCATATCGTGCCCCTGGCGCTCCGCAAGCCACCTTCGTGCTGGAATCTACCGTTGACGAATTATGCCAGCAGTTACAGATCGATCCCATCGCTTTCCGCTTGAAGAATGGCCTTAAAGAGGGCGATCCAACCATGGATCATCGCAGCACTTTGCCGCCTATCGGCTTACTTGATTGCCTGAGAAAAGCGCAGGAACATCCACTCTGGGCTGAGCGCCTGGCGAAGAAAGACGTACCTGGCGAACTAGAAGGCTGGAAAATCGGTATAGGGGTAGCGGCTGGTCACTGGCCTGGTGGTACTGAACCTGCCGCCGCCGCCTGTCGCCTGGAGACTGATGGCTCCATCACAGTTGTCGTTGGTACCGTTGACCTGACAGGCTCCGATACCTCGCTCGCGCTCATCGCCGCTGAAGGGCTGGGCGCGCCGGTTGATTCGGTGAACGTCGCGCACGACACTTCTGATACTATGCCCTATAGTGGTGGCACAGGTGGCAGCAAGACCACTTATACCATGGGTGCTGCTGTGCTTGCAGCCGCACAGGATGCGCGCAGCCAGATTTTAACGATCGCCGCTGATATGCTGGAGGCATCGTCCTCAGACCTTGAGATCGAGGGTGATAAAGTGGTGGTACGGGGTGCTCCCGCTAAAAGTGTCGAATTGAAGCAAATTGCTTCGGCTTCAATGCAATTTGCGGGTAAGTACGAACCCATTTATGGCCGCGGTCGTGCCGCTCTTAAAACAAGTTCACCCCAGTATGGTGTGCACGTGGCAAGAGTAGCCGTCGATTCTGATACGGGAGAGGTGCGCGTTCTTGATTACCTTGCTGTACAGGATGTGGGTTTTGCGATCAATCCAGGAGAGGTCGAAGGCCAGGTCTACGGTGGCGTTACGCAGGGCCTTGGCTGGGCACTCTTCGAACAGCTCATCTATGACGAAAACGGCCAGTTACTCACATCTACCTTCATGGATTACGCGCTGCCGCATAGTGTAGATATTCCAAACTTCACCTCCATCCTGGTTGAAGTTCCTTCTACTCTTGGTCCCTTTGGAGCTAAGGGTGTCGGTGAACCTCCGGTGGTGCCGGTCGGCGCGACAATAGCGAATGCCATTTTCGATGCCGTAGGTGTCCGTGTGACGCAACTCCCAATCACACCAGAGCGTCTTTACATGGCAATGCAGTGATCTGGTATACTATTGACTTTCGAGTAGCCCGTCCCGTCATCAACCACAAGCGGAAAGCTTAGAGTTCCTGGGCACTCTCAAGGACTCGCTTGTAGAGTTCCTGGTCAATCCAGAATCCTGCTACTGTCATCAGATTGAGAAGAAGAGGTTTGATTGCAACAAGATATCCTCTTTGCTTGGCTACCAAGAGGATACCTAATAAACCGGCCACCGCTTAATTACCATATGGTATACTTTTAGTAAGCAATCATAGAGCACCCACGGCCACTGGTTGCGTTTAAAGGCGCCTGTAATGCCCAGGAACGCAATCTCTGACCTCATGATGAGGAGCATGAATGATGACAACCTCTGATTCTTCGTCACAAATGAACATGAAGGCAGCATCTGAAGCTGTATCCCCAGAGCAATCAAGTGCTGATGTTGCTCCACCTATAGGCATAACTCCACCACAGATACTGGCGCGAGAAGCAGCGGCTGGAAGGCGTGGTGCTGCCTGGCGACTCATGGTCTGGATAATGGAGAACGACCCTCGGGCAATAATCGCTGTTTCCTCGCTTGACGATGATCGCCTGGCACAGAATCTCTTAGAGTTTATTGCCTTAGGGACATGGGCAGGTAAGCCATTTGTTGTTCCTGTACCACTTCGCACTCAGTTAGCCAGAACGCGCCTGCGCACGCTGTTTCTGCCCGGAGCTGGATTCGACTCTGTACGCGCGCAGCGAGTAGCAATGTCCGCAGCACGTGATAAACGCCCGGCCGTGCGAGAAACTGCCATCTATATCCTTGGGCTGCTTGAAAGTCCAGTTGCGACTCCTGTACTGATTCAAGCGATGAATGACCCCGTACCCACAGTACGCATGCAGGCAGTCAAGGCGCTTGGGCGTGTAGGTGACCCGGCCGCGGTGCCGGCTTTGCTTACTGCCCTGCGTAGTGCCGATGAGCAATTAGGGAGTCAAATTTTCTCAGCATTAGTGAAATTGGGCCGGGTAGCAGTTCCAGCGCTATTAGAGACGAGTGCCAGTAGTTCGACCTGGATGCGTTGGCAAGCTATGCGTGCTCTTGGGGCGATACGTGATCGTCGAGCGCTACCAGCGTTAGTCAAAGCGCTTTCCGATTCAGATCATTCAGTTGCGTGGATTGGTGCCAAAGGCCTGGTGCAATTTGGTAGATTAAGCGTAGAGCCGGTGCTTCAATCGCTCATGGCGGCTGAAATGACGCCATGGTTGGTAGAAACTACCTCCTATGTATTAAACAGTCAGGTCCAGCATAATCCGAAACTGAAACCCTATCTTGAGCCTGTGATAGAGCGTATGCGTGCCCAGGTATTTCGGGTTGGAACATCACCCGCTGCGCAAAAAGCGCTGGAACAACTGAAAGCTGATGGAATGCTTGAGACAGGTTAATTACCTTGCCTTATAGGGCCAATGCATTGACTTATCGCCCTCCCAGTTTTCACGCAATCCTGGCGTAGCGAGATCCCAATCAGGTCGAATCTTGCGTGTAACTTCGCGCAAGTCTTGCCGCAGGTCTTCAGGCGATGGTCGACCCCAGAACCAGTAGCCGTTATAGATCTTGTAGATTACCAGACCAGGCTCCAGTACGAAGGTGTGCGGGATCATCGGATTGTGGTGCGGATCGGTATACTCCTGAATATCGAGGTCTTGCTGTATCTTGCGCCCGGAATCCGAAAGGAACGTCCACTCCGCTCCCACCGCATCCCTAAACTCATTTGACTCCAGGATATTGTCTGTCGAGATAGTTACAAATTTGGTGTAGGCCACGGCTATCTTTGGATAAAAGGCGGCAAGTTCGAGGTGCTGTTGGTGATCCTTGGGGCAGTAGTGGCCGCGCGAAAGGATCAAGATCATCGGGTCTATTCCCTGCAATTCACTCAGACGGCGGCGTGTTCTTGTATGATCGGTTAGCTCATAATCAGGAAAGCGAGCGCCTGGGACGATATCTGAACGCATAACGAAGAGTCCTCCTTGGATACTGATGTGCACTGTTAATGCAGATGAACTAATGAATTGGGACAGTCATAGGTGTTGACTACGCTGATAGTTATGTCATAGAGAACAAAAAAAACGGCGTGACTCATTCCCTTTTCTATTTCTAGATCGCCTGTCAAGTAATTGAGGCCGATAAGACAAGCCAAACAGAGTCACGCTCAGAGGTGCCTGGTAATTGGCTGCATGGGTGTAACTCCTCACTGCATGCCATCTTGCAGAGATAACAGACCACTTGCGAGCGCTTTGGCCACTGCAGCCGCGCGCGAATCGACCTCCAGTTTGGTGTAGATGCTGGAAAGGTAGGTCTTCACGGTTCGCTCGGTAATGCCGAGGTGTGCAGCAATCTCTTTACTTCGCTCTCCCCGTGTGATCCCTCGCAGCACTTCCTGTTCCCGTTCGGTAAGCGTGACCGATCCCGCGACCTTTCCCAGAGGTGCACCAGAAGTCTGTCGAACCCCTGACGTCTGAGCGAGCAGGCGCGACAACACCTCCGGTTGCAGCAGCGTCTCTCCACGGGCGGCCGTGCGGATCGCATCCAATAAGGTTTCCCGACTGGTATCCTTGAGCAAATAGCCACAGGCGCCCGCCTGAAGGCTACGCAGCATCAGCCCGTCTTCATTGTAGGTCGTCAGAATGACCAGAGCAATCTGAGGCCATTGGCTATGGATCTGTTCAATGGCTTGCAAGCCATCCAGACCCGGCATGCGCAGATCCATTAATACCACATCTGGTTGCGCTTCACCCACGAGACGGACAGCCGAGACCCCATCAGGAGCATCACCCACCAGTTCCATCTCTGCATCTGTCTCCAGGATCAGCCGGAGCCCTTCGCGCACGATCAAGTGGTCGTCGGCAATGACGACCCGGATACGCTTGTGCTCTTTGTTCATCGTATATCTCCTCTCGTAGGTACTGGGAGAAGGAGTCGAAAGGTGGTGCCCTCCCCAGGTGCGGTGAGCAAAACAAACTGGCCATCAAGCAAACGGGCGCGTTCGCGCAGACCAAGCAACCCATAGTGGCCCTGTTGGGCCACGGCAGTGTGATCAAAGCCCCTCCCATTATCTCGCACCTCGATGGCGAGTTCCTTGCCGTGCTGTGTAACACATACCCAGACCTGGCTCGCCTGGCCATGCCGGGCGATGTTCAGTAACCCCTCGGCGACACTGCGCAGGATCGACTCGCTGAATGCCGAAGGCACCGGCGAGAGGGAGGAGAATCGCATGGTACAGGGAATACCAGTCGCCGCAGTGAAGCGAAGAGTCTCCTCTTCGAGCGCGTGTTGCAGATCCGTGGGGGTTATGGTCTCGGTTCGCAGATCGTCAATGGCGGAGCGCGCGGCAGCCAGCGTGGTCCGAGCCCGTCCCATGGCTTGGATGAGGATCTCAAACGCCCGCTCCTCTCGCTCTGCGACGAGATGGGCTTTGACGGCTTCCAATTGCAGGATCAGGCCGGTTAATCCCTGGGCTAGGGTGTCATGCAATTCGCGGGCCATTCGCTGCCGTTCCGCAGTCCTGGTGAGGTCTTCGATGCGGATAGCGTCATCGGCCAGTTGGCGATGGGCCTGTTCAAGTTCTTGCAGCAGTTTCTGCGTCTGGGCGCGCGCACGCGCCTGCTGCAGCGCATAGCCAACCACGAGGACAAAAGCGGGGAGGACATACAACAAGGCCATGTAGAACGGGACGGGGTGTGGCGAAAGGAGAGGGACCGGTTCCCACGCATAGAGCAGGTGGAGGTTCAGACCGAAAAGGAGCAGGCTGGCTGCTCCGACCAGCAGCACCATGCGGATCTCAAGGAGCAGGCTGGCTATTTCTCCGACCAGCGCGAGATAGAGGCCCAGCGTCAGGGTGAAACGATGCACAACGAGACTGATGAGGACGATCAGGAGTGCTTGGATGGCAAAGTAGCAGAAGCGAAACCAGTGAGAAGGGGTTGACCAGAAACTGCTGATCACATACAGGCTGAAGTGCAGCAGCAGCAGGAGTGTGAACAGGAAGAATGCATGAGGGGTGATTTGTTCGCTCATTCCTCCTCTCCAAAGGACTCCCCACAGGTAGACAAAGCCGATCCACAGGAGCAAGAGCCACCGAAACGGACTGATCTTCCGCACGTGTTCTCGTATGTATTGGAGAGATTGCATGGGATGTCTCCTTCTCTTTTCCTCGGTGATTTCCCTAACAGGTGAAAGCAGAACGTGTGTACTGCCAGTTCCGCCCAAAAAGTATAACACGCCTTGTGGTGGCGCGAAAGCGTCCAAACGGACAGTGTCCGAACGTACGAGGGAAGACGTCCCGAATGTACGAAGACAGCCTCACCCCACTTCCCTTACACTGGAACTCGCGATCTGCGAGAGAGAACATGCATACGGACCATCAAACGGAGACAAAAAGCGAAACTGTTCATGTTTTTGCGTCAACATCGACATGAATTGCTGAATGAGGAGTTCCAACAGGAGGGAGAGCCGTGAAATCGCCAGGACCAGCTGATGACAGCCCCGTGCGCGCATCGGGACAGACTCGCACGGACGGAGAGAACGGTGAGGGTCGGTCCGGGGTAGTTGGCAACGAACGGATGACCGCGCTGGCCGGTGCGGTGCTCCTCGTGCTGATCCTGGTTGAGCTTGTGAGCTCGGCGAGCCTGCACACGCTGCTGCCCATCCATATCTTTGTCGGGATGGGCCTGTCCGTCCCGCTCGCCGTCAAGCTCGGCTCGACTGGTTACCGGTTCCTCCGTTACTACACCAGAGTACCTGCCTATGTGCGCAGAGGCCCGCCTCACCTGGCGCTGCGGGTGCTGGCTCCGCTGCTCATCGCCACGACCCTTGTTGTGATTGGTAGCGGGATCGGACTCGTGGTGACCGGCCCAGCGCAGGCTGGTCCACTACTCCCCATGCATAACCTCAGTGTCCTGGTCTGGCTCTCGATAATCGCCATCCATGTCTTCGCCTACATCTGGCGGACCCCACGTCTGGTCGCGGACGACTGGAGAAAACAATCCGGCAGGAGCCTTACCCCAGGACGTTGGCTCCGGCTTAGCGTGAACATTGGCGCGCTGCTGCTCGGCGCGTTCGCCGCCATTCTCCTGTTCCCCGGCGCCACACCATGGCTCGTCTGGAGCCAGACGAGCCAGACAATCCCCGCCCCCTTGATCGTCGGCATGCTTGTCGCCACACTGATGCTCCTTGTCACCAGACCGCTCAGGTGGAGGTAGAGGGACGCTGACGCACGGGCGAAGCCTCGGGCTGGAGTCATCCCAGCACACCAGATGGATAGCGTGGGCGTATTTCCCGACCCTGCGAAAACCGGTCAAAAGCAAAGTGCTGCATATCGTCAGGTTTAGTTCCTGTAAGGATGAGCTGTGCCATCCACTGCCCAACGACTGGAGAGAGCTTGAATCCATGACCGCTGAAGCCAGCCGCGCAGTATAAACCCTCATATCCAGGTAAGCGATCGAGGATTGGATGAAAGTCGGGCGTATCGTCGTAAATACCGGCCCACCCTCCGCGTGCCACGGAGCGAGCGAGCGCGGGAATACTCCCCCCGGCTTTCGCACGGAAGTGGGCGATCTCCTGTTCTGACAAGCCCTGGGCATAGTTATCAGGATCGCTCGGGGTAAAGACGTTCTCTGCTGAGCCAACCAGTGTCATACCACCGGTATCTGGCCGCAAATAAATGTCGCGTGTCAGGTCAAGCCCGACAGCATGTAATCCCATTCGCCCGCCAAAGTCATCGGGACGACGCAAGGCTAACATTGGGTGCCTTGTAGCAGTGACAGGCAATGCAATACCGGTTGATTGCACAAGCGCGACGCTCCATACGTTTGCTGCCAGTACTACTATGGGAGCTTGCAAATCACCAGCACTTGTGTGTACGCCTGTCACACGTTCACCTTCGGTCAAGATTCGCGTAACAGTTACCCCTTCGCGAATAGTTGCGCTAAAGTCGCGGGCGCGTTTAGCAAAACTGTGCGTTGTTGACATGGGGTCTGTCACGCCGGCGCCTGGTTCGTAACATGCCAGCGCAACACCAACTCCGCTATATCCGGGAGCCGCCTCACTGACTTCCTCAGGCTGTATAAGCTGTGTGTCAACGCCTTGTTCCTGCTGCATTTTCACGTTGGTACGCAGCGCCTCAGCCCTTTGTTCGTCAGCCATGATGACCATACCAGTAGTGACAAAGCCACAATCTCCGCCGATCAGCTCATCGAAATGCTGGAAAACAGCGAGGCAATCTCTTGCCATGCGAACGGTGTACTCGTTGGAGTAGTGCTGCCTGATGATCGCCCCCGAACGCCCCGTGGTGCCACTGCACAGCGCCTGCCGTTCTAGCAACACCAGCTGCCTGGCTCCCTGTTTAGCCAGGTGATAGGTAATGCTGGAGCCCATTACTCCGCCTCCAATGATGATGATGTCGGCTGTCTCACTCATTAATAAATTCTCCTGGCTGTATAGTGGCCCTCGCGTACTGGCCCGCAAGCGGGCCTTATCAATTCTAAATTGTGACAAAGTGGCTGGGCATGGCGGCGCCATGCCCAGCCACTTTGTCACAATTTATTAGGTTGCGACCCTTGGGTCGCGAGTCATCGATCAGAAAATTCAGCTTTGCCTGCCATTTTAGATCTGTATTGAGCTTACCAGCCATACATACAAATTGCAAGGAGATAGAACACCCTGGAATATTTATTAGAGGACTCATGTTATTATTCTTGAACAACCCTGACAAAAGATAAGCATCAACGCCACCTGAACTTTCCTTGACAAGCAAAAAATGCACGTGGTAATCTTTTGTTAGAACTAATAAATAGTAAGTTGATATACTTAGTCAACAATATCGAAAGGTAATTCGACATGGGTGATGCATCACGCCAAATTATGCGACAGGCCCGGCGGCAGGTGCCCGAATGGACGCCATCACAGGTGCATGAAGCCTTGGCAGTTCAGCATGAAGCTGGACCTGAACACCAGGAAATTGTCCTTGTAGATGTACGAGAGAAGCTTGAATGGAACGAGGGACATATTCCTGGCGCTATCCATGTGCCCCGTGGCTATCTCGAATTACAAATAGAAGAAGCTGTTCCCGACAAATCGAAGACCGTGGTGCTCTATTGCGCTGGTGGCGTACGATCACTCATTGCTGGAGTCACCCTACAACAGATGGGCTATCAGAACCCGATTTCTATGTCAGGCGGTTTTGGACAGTGGAAGGGTAATGGGTATCCGTTCATGCAGCCGCGTACAATGAGCGACGCACAATCCAAACGCTATAGTCGCCATTTGCTCGTTCCAGAAGTGGGTGAACAAGGGCAATTCAAACTCCTGGATTCGCGAGTTCTGCTGATAGGTGCTGGTGGGCTAGGTTCTCCCGCAGCGTATTACCTGGCTGCAGCTGGTGTTGGTACCATTGGTATTATCGACGCTGATGTGGTGGAAGAGAGCAATCTGCAACGTCAGATTATACATAACACGAAGCGTATTGGTCAGTACAAGGCTGAATCAGCCCGAGAAACCATAGAAGCGCTGAACCCGGATGTAAAAGTAATTACGCATATCGAGCGCCTCGACGAAACAAACGTGGCACGCATCATAGCCGACTACGACGTGATACTCGATGGCACAGATAATTTTCCAACGCGCTATTTGCTGAACGATGCCGCGCTTATAGCAAATAAGCCAGTAGTGCATGGCAGCGTCTTCCGCTTCGAGGGGCAACTGACCGTCTTCAAGCCCAACGAGGGACCTTGCTATCGCTGTCTCTATCCAGAGCCACCACCTCCTGAGCTTGCGCCAGGTTGTGCCGAAGCTGGTGTATTGGGCGTGCTGCCAGGCATAATCGGCCTGTTACAGGCGACAGAGACCATCAAACTCCTGCTTGATATAGGTGATCCACTGGTTGGTCGCCTTATGATCTACGATGGCCTGGCTGGTGAGTTTAGTGAATTGCGCCTCTTCCGCGATCCCCAGTGCCCGGCCTGTGGCGAGAATGCTCATCCGGAAGACTTGCCGACATATGCCGAATTCTGCGCAGTGCCAAACAGGTAATCAATCATAGCACCTCTGTAGACAGACTGTCATCCCGTGTAGGTAGGACTGTCATCCTGAGCCAAGCGAAGGATCTCAAGTTCCAGGCAGGTAATCATTCAATACCTCTATTAGGTAGATGAGGGAAATAGAGAAGGAGTAGTATAGTAATGGCAACGGTACGTCTTGCACCTGTCTTGCGAGCCTCCGCTGGCGGCTCGAAGCAAGTCAGCGCCCAGGGAAGTAATCTTGCAGAAGTACTGAACGATGTGTTTGCACGTTTTCCGGCGTTAAAAGAGCAGATTCAACCCGAAGGAAGCCTCAGTCGCTTTATCAATGTTTATGTAAATGATCAAGATGTGCGCTATTTGCAGGGTCTGGAAACAAGCGTTGGTCCTGCAGATACCGTTATACTCTTGCCCGCCATGGCCGGCGGGCACTGATTTCACAGGATAACACTATGCGCTACGGCAGCATTTTAGATACAATCGGAAATACACCACTGGTAGAGTTAAAAAGTTTCAGCCCTCGTCCAGGCGTGCAAATTTTTGCCAAGCTGGAAGGTTTTAATCCTTCTGGCAGCATTAAAGACCGCATCGCTAAAATGATGGTTGAGGAGGCTGAGGCAGAAGGGAAAATTAAGCCCGACTCTATTCTTCTGGAGCCGACCAGTGGCAATACCGGGATTGCGCTGGCAATGATTGCTCGTGTAAAGGGCTATCCGTTTACGGCGGTAATGCCTGACAATGTAACTCAAGAACGCCGCCAGATGCTCGAACTCTATGGTGCAACTATCATCTACTCTGACGGGGCCTTGGGAAGCAATGGTGCGGTAAAACTCGCGCAAGAACTGGCAAGCAAAGACGACAGGTACGTGATGCTCTACCAGTATGGCAATGATGCCAACCCACGCGCACACTATGAAGGTACTGCCGTGGAAATCATCAATGACCTTCCCGATCTGGATGTGTTCGTGGCCGGTCTTGGCACAGGCGGCACTCTTACAGGCAATGCTCGCCGATTAAAGGAATACAACCCTGCTATCAAGGTTGTTGCAGCCGAACCTCTACAGGGTGATAGGGTACAAGGACTGCGTAGTCTCGAAGATGGTTTCGTACCCCCTGTATTGGATCAATCACTACTCGATGCCAGAATTCTGGTCTCCAGTAGAGATTCAATACGCAGAATGCGCCAATTGAAGGATCAAGAGGGCATCTTTGCAGGGCCATCATGTGGCGCTGCTCTTCACGCCGCTCTACGTGTTGCTTCCACTATGGAACGTGGCAAGATTGTCGTAATACTCGCAGACGGTGGTTGGAAGTACCTGAGCGAAGACTTGTGGACACGCGACCTCGATCAACTCGAAGATGATCTTGAGGACGTATTGTTATGGTAGTTGAAGAGGGGTTCGTTGTCTGTATTCCTGAGGCAATCTATGCGGAGATGCTAGCACACGTGGTGGCTGGTTATCCCAATGAAGCCTGTGGAGGAGTAGGCGCTAAGGATGGTCGGATAGTTAAGCACTATCCCACCGCTAATGCCGCTGAACATCCTGACGATTTCTCCATCATCGATCCAATGGATTTGTTGCATATGTACGAAGATATCGATGAGTATGACGGCGAGATGATCTATTACCACTCGCACCCCAAGAGTGAAGCCTATCCGTCGAAGCGAGACAAGGAATGGGCTAAACGAAATAGGCTCTACTATATTATCTTCTCCCACCAATTCTATCCCGAACCTCCCTATGCCAGAGTTTTCTGGATTAACGATGACGATTCAGTAGTTGAAGGGAAAGTAGTGATTGCCTCTTAAAAGGATGGCAATTCCCACAAACCGCGCAAAAATCTCGTTTATTCAGCAGGGAAGAAGTATTCTGACCACTTTCGTAAATCTTCTTATAGTCATTCTGGTCAGTTTCTGCTCTATTTCTACATCTCAATAATACATGTGCTCTGCCGTAAATTTTTACTGGATGTTTGAGGTGCTGTTTGCAAGAGGTGCAAACTACTCTCCCTGTGGGAAGTATTTTACGTGAACGCTACGTTATTGAGTGTCTCCTTGGCAAAGGCGGTTTTGGCGCAGTCTACCTGGTGAGTGATGCGCGAGTCAAAAGTAATCTCTACGCTCTTAAAGAAGCAATCAATCCACAGAGGAAAGAACGGGAACGATTTATTTTTGAAGGTGAACTACTCAAGCGTTTAGATCACCGGTCACTCCCACGTGTTTATCGTGTATTTGAGGATGATACTCATCGAAGAGCGTATATGCTCATGGATTATATAGAGGGGTCAAACCTGGAAGTTTTGCGCCAACGTCAACCAGGAAAGTGTTTCTCGTTACCCCAGGTTCTGACAATGCTCGCCCCTATTGTGGATGCTGTGAGCTATTTACATAACCAGAACCCGCCTGTTCTGCATCGCGATATCAAACCCTCCAACATCATTGTGCCGGTATCAGGCGACGATGCTGTGCTGGTTGATTTTGGCATTGCCAAAGAATTCAACCCTGATGCCACCACTACCGCTTTTCGTACTGGTTCTCCTGGCTATGCGCCTCCAGAACTCTATAGTACAGGGACCAGCACACATAGTGATATATATGAACTGGGAGCAACGTTTTACACCCTGTTGACTGGTTCGGTTCCTGCTGATGCTCTTCACCGCATTTTGTATATAGGCAGTGGTCAGAATGACCCGCTGCTGCCAGTAGACAATCTCAACCCAGATATACCACAGCAAATAGCCACCGCTATTCACCGTGCGTTGGCTATAAATAGACAAGATCGCTTCTCAAGCGTCGAGTGGTTTTGGCAAGCATTTGACGCTCAACCAGCATGGACACCATTAAATATGCCAGTTATTGCACTGACAGTCCCCTCTAATCAACCGGATGCTTCCCAAAAACATTTAGGTACGTCTATCGCGGCTGTGGTACATAAACTATCGCCTGCTCATCGTTCCGGTAAATTCCGCATATTGTTGCTTGTCTTGCTTCTACTTCTTGCTATTTCAAGCATAGGTCTGGGCCTATTCACATATTTTGCCAATCATCCAGCCGCCAATTCAATTGCCCCAACATCACATCCAAAATCCAGTAATACTGTGTCTGTGGCACTGTCTCCTACTTCTCTCCCCACACAGGTTCCTACTATGGTTACTCCCACAGCCCACACAAAAACTACACCGACATCTGTGCCCATTGTCTTGCCTACACCTCGACCGACAATGCGACCAACGCCTCGTCCCACAGCAATCCCAACACCACGTCCAACACCTTCCCCTACTCCAACACCTGTTCCTTATCCAAAGGTAGCTGGTAACTACAATGGTACAATTGATGACACTACTGCTAATATCATCACAGGCATGGCTCTCTCCATTCAGCAGCGGGCTAGTCAAGGAAACATCAATGGTTACTTCAAAGTTAACCCTCCGTTGGTGGGAAGCGGCAATTTCACCGGTTCTGTGAATACCAACAACTATATCCAGTTCGTCGTGCAAGCTTACAAAAAGAATGGACCGCTCTATTTCTGGGGCTGGGTGCAATCTAATAAGAGTCTCAATGGAGATTATTGCAGTCTAAACAAGCAAAACCAGTGTGATCCGAATGCTGGTGCCTCTGGCACATGGAATGTCGCTCCTGCTGCGTATTGAGTAATACAATCCACAACGTGTTTTGAATAAGCTCCCCGTTCTTACCGCTGTTCAGGCTCATTTGATTCGCAAATTATACTCTGTGTTCTTTTTGTGATAATCCTTACTCACTCAGTGATTATTTTGTGATCTCACAATGATACTCTCTAATAAGGAAGAGATACAATGACACAATGCGAGGGCCTGCTATCTGTTATACTGTATATAATGGCACAATCATACTTACATGTTTGAGTATAATTCGCCATTTATACAAATTTGCATTGGAGGGAAGCTATGGATATTCTTCTAATCGGCGCTCCAGGAGCGGGTAAAGGGACTCAAGCAGAGAAGCTTTCTCAGCTTTTCACACTTCGGCATATTGCTAGCGGGGATCTTTTCAGAAAAGCATTTGAAGAGCATACTGAGCTTGGATTAAAAGCTCAGAGGTATGTTGATCTTGGAGAACTAGTGCCCGATGAGATAACGATCCCGATGGTGGTTCGTCACATTGAAGAACCTGAGAGCATGCGAGGGATGGTACTGGACGGATTCCCGCGTACTCTTATGCAAGCACAGACATTGGATGCAGAACTACAGCGTATCAATCGCCAGATTGATCTCGCGATTAACCTGAAGGTGTCTCGCGAGGAGTTACTACAAAGGCTCTCCGGCAGAGTCTTCTGTCAGGCGAATCAACATGTATTTCATGTCAAATTTCGTCCACCGAAAGTGGCTGATCTTTGTGATTTGGATGGAAGTAAGCTCTACCAGCGCCCTGACGATGCCGGAGAAGCAATGAGAAGACGACTGGTTATCTACTTCAATGAAGCTGCCCAGGTACTCGACTACTACAGAATGCAAAACAAGCTGCGGGAGGTGGATGGTAATCAAAGTATTGA